>OLZF01000546.1_pt1 | contig 37719 bp, 32 predicted proteins | sample 1674391 | NCBI WGS metagenome assembly OLZF01 (sample SAMEA103958166, study PRJEB25191) | human gut metagenome | biome: human-associated habitat [ENVO:00009003]; feature: intestine environment [ENVO:2100002]; material: feces | place: Germany | collected 2013/2015
CCTGCCAATTTAAGGTTCCCTGTGAGTCGTGGACGGGCGATTATTCATCGCTTACCATATTTCTCTGCGGACACCGGAGAAAATGACAGGGAATGAATGTTATCGGGAAAAATACGGTATACGTCATTCCTTTTTTTCTGGAAAAAGAGAAGTTCACAGCAGAAAGGAACATGGCATGGAACATCAGACGGGTCTGGAAGAGGCTTATGTAATAAAAGAAAATAAAAGGCTCCGTATGGGATACACGACGGGTTCCTGTGCCGCTGCGGCTGCAAAGGCCGCTGCGCAGATGCTGTTAAGCGGCAGGCAGGTGGAAGAAGCTGCACTGATGACACCGAAGGGTATTTTACTGCATCTTCTGATCGAGGAGATTCATATGGCATATGACGTTTCCGGCAGTGTCACCGAAGTCCGGTGCGCGGTAAGAAAAGATGGCGGGGATGATCCGGACGTTACGCATGGAGCGTTAATCTTTGCAACGGTCAGTAGGCAGGAGCAGGGCATCACCATCGACGGCGGAAAAGGTGTGGGGCGGGTGACAAAACCGGGGCTTGCACAGCCTGTAGGGGAGGCGGCGATCAATCCGGTTCCCCGCAGGATGATTTTAGAGGAGACGAGGAAAGTCTGTGAATCTCATGAATATACTGGGGGACTGAAAGTCATCATCAGTATTCCGAAAGGGGAAGAACTGGCGGGAAAAACGTTCAATCCCCGTCTTGGAATTGTGGGTGGAATCTCTGTACTTGGAACCAGCGGAATTGTGGTACCGATGAGCGAAGATGCCCTGATTGCCAGTATTCGTCTGGAAATGCAGATGTTGGTGGCCGGAGGCGCACGTTATCTGCTGATCACACCTGGAAATTACGGAGCGGCATTTGCCGCCGGGATGCCCAAATTGAAGCGCAGCGCAGAGATGAAGTGCAGTAATTATGTGGGAGAGACCCTTGATATGGCGGCGGAACTGGGTGTCAAAGGCATTTTGTTTATCGCCCACATCGGAAAATTTATCAAAGTATCGGGCGGGATTATGAATACTCATTCCCGTAATGCAGACAGCCGGGCAGAACTGATGGCGGCGGCATATCTGAGAGCAGGAGGGGATGCAAGGACAGCCGGAAGAATTCTGGATACCCTGACGACAGAGGAGGCTTTAGATCTTTTGGAGGAAGCAGGGGGTAATATGTTAGACCGAACCATGCAGCAGGTCTGCGAAAAAGTTGAATTTTATCTGCAGAACCGATGCAGAGGACAAATGGAAACCGGAACGATACTATTTTCACAAGTGAAAGGAAAATTAGGTGAAACTTCCAATGTTCCGGATTTGATTCGGAAGATCAATGGTGAAGAATAGAAAACAGAGGATGAAAAGCCGGAAGAGTTTCGCAATCGCCTAAAAATAATAAGAACCAGAGGAGAACAAAAACATGAGAGCAAAACTATATGGAGTGGGTGTAGGACCGGGGGATCCGGAATTATTAACGCTGAAGGCACTTCGGATTATCCGGGAAAGTGATGTGATTGCGGTGCCGGGGGAAAAACCGGAAGAGACGGTGGCTTACAAGATTGTGATACAGGCATATCCCGCGTTGGCTGAGAAGGAACTTCTTCCGGTTTTGATGCCTATGACAAAGGATGCGGCGAAGCTGGAGGAGAGTCACAATCAGGGGGCGGCAGCAATTCAGAAACTTCTGGATGCGGGAAAGCAGGTGGCATTTCTGACTCTGGGAGATCCGACGGTGTATTCGACTTATCTGTATGTACACAAGCGGATGGAAGCTGCCGGATATCCGGTGGAAATTATCAGCGGAATCACTTCTTTTTGTGCGGTAGCCGCAAAGATGAATATTAGTCTGGTGGAAAAGGCAGAGCCGCTGCATGTGATACCGGCATCCTATCAGATTGAAGAAGCCTTATCCTTATCGGGAACCAAGGTTTTGATGAAGGCAGGAAAGCAGATGGGCAGGGTAAAACAGATGCTGATCGATAAGCGGGAAGAAGCTGTGATGATTGAGAACTGCGGAATGTCGGAAGAAAAGATTTATCACTCGGTGGAGGAGATTCCGGAAAATGCAGGTTATTATTCATTAATTATTGTAAAGGAGAAGGACAGATGATACATTTTGTGGGAGCAGGTTCCGGGGCGCCGGACCTGATTACAGTACGGGGGAAAAAGTATCTGGAAGAGGCGGATGTGATTATTTACGCAGGGTCGCTTGTGAATCCGGAACTTCTGGAATATAAGAAAGAGGGGTGTGAAGTCTACAATTCAGCGAAGATGACGCTGGAGGAAGTACTGGCTGTCATGGAGGAAGCGGAAGAAAAGGGATGGACTACGGTTCGTCTGCATACGGGAGACCCCTGTATCTATGGTGCAATCCGGGAACAGATGGATGTATTGGATGAGAAGGGAATTACATACGATACCTGTCCTGGTGTCAGCGCATTCTGCGGGGCGGCTTCCGCTTTAAATCTGGAATATACGTTACCGGATGTGTCTCAGAGTGTGATCATTACAAGAATGGCGGGAAGGACATCGGTGCCGGAAAAAGAGAGCATTGAGTCCTTTGCGGCACATCATGCAACGATGGTGGTATTTTTAAGTACCGGAATGTTGGAAGAACTGAGTGCGCGTCTGGTGGAAGGCGGATACTCCAGGGATACGCCGGCGGCAATTGTGTATAAAGCGACATGGAAGGATGAGAAAACCTGTATCTGTACCGTAGGCACACTGGCAGAGACTGCAAAAAGAGAGAACATTACGAAAACAGCGTTGATGATTATCGGGGACGTGGTGACACATAGCCATTATGACAGATCTTTGTTGTATCATCCGGGTTTTACTACGGAGTTCAGGCAAGGAATCGATGAAAAGGAAGTATAAGAGCGATCAGAGGGGGATTTCCGGTAAGAGAAGGAGAAGCTTATGAAGATAGCAGGAATTTGTTTTACCCAGGCGGGGTTTTCATTATTACAATGGATTCAGGAGATTCTGCAAAAAGAAGGGCATGAGACGAAGATTGCATGTAAGAGCCGTTTTACGGAGAAGGGGCATCCGTCAGAATTAAAGGAAGATTTGAAGGGATGGACGGAAAAGCGGTTTCAGGACAGTGATGCATTGATTTTTGTGGGTGCTACCGGAATCACGGTTCGGACGATTGCACCATATATCAAAGATAAACGGCAGGACCCGGCAGTGATCGTGCTGGATGAGAGAGGGAAGTTTTGTATTCCGCTTCTGTCCGGACATATCGGAGGCGCCAATGAACTGGCGGTCTGGCTGGCAGAACAGCTTCAGGCAACACCGGTATTAACCACAGCCACCGATGTGAACAAGAAGTTTGCTGTAGACGTCTATGCCGCAAGACATAATATGGTCTTATCAAATATGACGTATGCCAAGGAGGTTTCGGCTTCCTTGCTCAGTGGATATCCGGTAGGATTTCAGAGTGATTTTACTGTGGAAGGAAAGCTGCCGGATGGTTTTGTGTGGGCGGGAAGGCTGCAGCCGGAAAACAAAGATGAAGTATCTTTGGGAATCAGCATTAGTCCCTCTTATCAGAATCAGTATTTTGACCATTGCCTGTGGTTGATTCCAAGGTGCATCACTCTGGGAATCGGATGCCGGAAGGGGACAACGATGGAGCAGATCGAGCATCTGGTAGATCAGGTATTGAAAGAACAGTATCTTTATCCGGAAGCACTCTGCCAGGTGGCGACCATTGACTTGAAGGCGGAGGAGCCGGGACTCTTAAAATTCTGCAGGAAATATCAGCTTCCTTTGAAGACTTATACGGCTGAAGAATTGAGCCGGGCGGAAGGATCATTTTCAGCCTCGGAATTCGTGGAAGAGATTACCGGGGTGGATAATGTATGTGAACGGAGTGCGGTTCTGGCAGGAGACGGAGAGTTATTTGTGAGAAAGACAAGCGGGGATGGGGTCACTTGTGCCTGCGTAAGAAAAGACTGGAGGATCTGTTTTGAATAAAATATATGTGGTGGGCATCGGACCAGGTGCCTATGAAAAGATGACGATTGAGGCGGCAGAGGCTTTGAAAGCGTGTGACACGATTATCGGGTATACGGTCTATGTGGATCTGGTGAAGGAACATTTTCTGGGAAAGACTTTTTTGACCACACCGATGACGAAAGAGGTTGATCGTTGTGTGCTGGCTTTTGAGGAGGCGCGCAAAGGACATCAGGTGGCTATGATCTGCAGCGGGGATTCCGGTGTCTATGGCATGGCAGGACTGATGTATGAGGTAGGCGTGGATTATCCGGACGTAGAACTTAAGATTGTTGCCGGCGTGACGGCAGCATCCGGCGGAGCGGCTGTATTGGGAGCGCCGCTGATCCATGATTTTTGTCTGATCAGTCTCAGTGATCTGCTGACGCCCTGGGAGAAGATTGAAAGCCGTCTGCTGCACGCTTCCGAGGCGGATTTTGTAATCTGTCTGTATAATCCGTCCAGCAGAAAGCGCAGTGACTATCTGAGGAAAGCCTGTGATCTGATGTTACAGTTCAAAAACCCGGATACGGTTTGCGGTACGGTTGCAAATATCGGCCGGGAAGGAGAGACCATGCAGGTAATGACATTGAAAGAACTGCGGGAAACACAGGTAGATATGTTCACGACCGTGTTTATCGGCAATTCTCAGACGAAAAATATCGATGGTCATATGGTGACGCCAAGAGGTTATCGAGATGTATAAGGTACTGTTGTTTGCAGGAACCATCGAAGGACGGATGGTGGCGGAATTCCTGAGAAAACATGAGATCCGGACCTGGGTTTGTGTCGCTACGGAATACGGAGGAAGTCTTATTTCAGAGGATGCTGTGATTCATGTATCTGAAGAGCGTCTGGATCAGCAGCAGATGGAAGCACTGATGCGGAAACTGGAAGGGGTACTGGTGGTGGATGCCACCCATCCTTATGCGGCAGAAGTAACGGCCAACATCAGGAATGCCGCAGAACGGACCGGATGTGAATATCTTCGGTTACTGCGGGAGGCAGAGGAAGGTGACGGATGCAGTCATATCTATGTGGATTCTGTCCAAAAAGCCGCCGAATGGCTGAATGAGCATGAGGGCGCGGCATTGTTGACGACGGGAAGCAAAGAGCTGGCAGCATTTACGAGGGTGAAGGATTATGAAAAGCGTCTGTATGCCCGGGTGCTTTCCCTGCCGAAGGTGGCAGCGCAGTGTGCAGAACTGGGATTCACCGGGAAACATCTGATCTGTATGCAGGGACCATTTTCCGTAGAGATGAACCGTGCCATGATCCGGCAGTATCAGATCAAGTATCTGGTGACAAAAGACACGGGTGCGGCAGGCGGATTTCCGGAAAAGGAAGAAGCAGCAAGGGATACCGGAGCGGTTCTTCTGGTTATCGGGCGTCCGGTGAAAGAGACGGGACTTTCCTTAAATGCGTGTAAGCATGAATTGAGCAGAAGGTTTGAGATTCAGGGGAATCCGGAGGTTGCGTTGATCGGCATTGGTCCGGGAAACCGGGAAGGGATGACGATGGAGGCGGCCCGCTGGTGTGAAACCTCTGATCTTTTGGTTGGAGCATCAAGGATGCTGGAAGGAATTGTTCTGCCTGGGCAGGCGGTGTATGCAGCATATCAGGCAGAAGAGATTTGTGATTATATCCGCGTACATCCCGAATTTGAAAAGGTGGGAATTCTTTTGTCCGGAGATGTGGGCTTTTACAGCGGTGCAAGAAAACTTCTGAAGCTTCTTCCGTCAGAGACCAGGGTCTTTCCGGGAATCGCATCTTTAGTTGCCTTTTGTGCCCGGCTGAAAGAATCCTGGGAAGATGCAAAACTGGTCAGTGCTCACGGAAAGCAGTGCAATCTGGTGGGAGAGATTCAGCATCACAGTAAGGTGTTTTCTTTGCTGGGAAAGCCGGGACAGCTGAAGGAACTATGTGGAAAGCTGGTACAATACGGTATGGAGCATGTGGAAATTGCTCTGGGTGAACGGTTATCTTACCCGGAGGAACGGATTCTGCGGGGATATCCCGCCGATTTTCTGGAAACAGAGCATGATCCTCTGGCTGTCGTATTATGCAAGAATGAGAAACCGATATCCCGGGTGACCCATGGAATTCCGGATGAAGCATTTTTGCGGGAGAAAGTACCGATGACGAAAGAAGAGATTCGGGAGGTGTCCATATGCAAGCTGCATCTTGGGAGAGATTCCATCATCTATGATGTGGGGGCAGGAAGCGGCTCTCTGTCAGTGGAGATGGCGCAGGTATCTTATGAAGGAAAGGTTTATGCAGTAGAGAAAAATCCGGATGCGGTGGAACTGCTTCAAAAGAATAAGTACAGATTCGGCGTGGACAATCTGGAGATTATCGAGGGGTATGCCCCGGAAGCTTTGGAAGATCTGCCGGCACCCACCCATGTATTTATCGGAGGTTCCTCCGGGAATCTGAAAGAGATCTGTATGCTTCTGCTCCGGAAAAATCCCAGGGTTCGGATGGTAATGAATGCGATCACCCTTGAGACAGTCAGTGAAGCGCTGCAGGTGTTAAAAGAATTGGATGTAAAACAGCCGGAGATCGTGCAGATGACGGTGGCACGTTCCAGGGAAGTGGGACGGTATCATATGATGATGGGGCAGAACCCTGTCTATATCATATCCTGTGAGGGAGGTGGGCAGTCATGAAGATTCCGCGGATTTTGCTGACTGCGCCTGCAAGCGGCAGCGGGAAAACGTTGATTACCTGTGGGATTTTAAATCTGCTGAAACGAAAGGGGCTGAAAGTGGCTTCCTTTAAGTGCGGACCGGATTATATTGATCCCATGTTCCATACGACGGTGCTTGGTACGAAGAGCCGGAACCTGGATACCTTTTTTACGGATGGAGATACAGCTTGTTATCTGATGGAAAAACATGGAGCAGACTGTCAGATTGCTGTGCTGGAAGGGGTTATGGGATTCTATGACGGAATTGCCGGAAGCAGTACCCGGGCAAGTGCTTATGATGTGGCAAAGTGTACGGGGACACCGGCGGTATTGATCGTGGATGCCAAAGGAGCCAGCGTTTCTGTCGGGGCATTGATTCAGGGATTTGCCGGATATCGGGCGGACAGTCCGATTGCAGGGGTGATTTTGAACCGGCTTTCTCCCATGATGTACCCAAGGATGAAAGACCTGATTGAGCGGGAAACAGGTGTTTCCGTACTGGGATATGTGCCGGTATTGCAGGATTGCCTACTGGAAAGCCGTCATCTGGGATTATTGCTTCCGGGTGAGGTGAAGGAATTGCAGCAGAAACTGGATCATCTCAGCGGAATTCTGGAACAGTCCCTGGAGGTGGAAGCGTTGCTTCAATTGGCAGAAAGCGCCGGGGACATATCGTATGATCCTCAAAAGGTCAGTGTTGCAAAGGCGGGATTACGTCAGTGCGGCAGGAGGGTGCGGATTGGTCTGGCACAGGATGAAGCATTTTGTTTTATGTATCCGGATAATCTGGAGCTTTTGGAAGCTCTGGGAGCCCAACTGGTCCCCTTTTCTCCGATACACGATGAAAAACTGCCCGATAATCTGGATGGACTGGTATTGTATGGAGGGTATCCGGAATTGCATGCCCGTGCTTTAAGTGAGAATCAATCCATGCGTGAGCGTATTCAGAAAGCAGTGAATGCAGGACTTCCCACAGTGGCAGAGTGCGGCGGTTTTATGTATCTTCACAGGGAGATGGAAGATATGGAGGGAAATGTCTGGCCGATGGCAGGTGCATTGGAGGGGCGTGCCTTTCACACAGACCGCCTGAACCGCTTTGGATATATTACACTGGAGGGGGGAACTGCATTTGGTCAGGAGGTTGGTCCGCTGCCGGCACATGAATTCCATTATTTTGATTCCACTTGTTGCGGAGAAGCATTTACGGCGAAAAAGCCTCTGAGCAGACGCGGCTGGACTTGCATCCACAGCAACCGGACGCTGTTTGCAGGGTTTCCCCATCTCTATTATTATGGGAATCCGAAATTTGCGGAGGCGTTTTTATTACGATGTCAGGAGAGGTGGATACCATGATTTACTATACATTACCTGCGGTGGTACTGGGGTTTTTGTTGGATTTGTTGTTGGGAGATCCCGGATGGCTGTATCATCCCGTGCGTATCATCGGTAAGTTGATTGAGGGATTCGAGACGATTCTGCGGAAGATATTTCCGGCTTCCCGGACGGGAGAGCGGATTGCCGGAGGATTTCTTGTGCTTTTTGTGACTGGAATCAGTACGGCAGTTCCTGCCTGTGTCCTGTATCTTCTCTATGATCGGGTGAATGTCTGGGCGGGATTTGCACTGGAGACCTTCTGGTGTTATCAGTTGTTGGCAACAAAATCACTGAAGGTTGAGAGTATGAGAGTCTATGATCGCCTGACCAGAGGAACTCTGGAGGAAGCCAGGAATGCGGTCGGGATGATTGTAGGAAGGGATACGGATTCCTTAAGCGCGGAAGGAGTGACAAAGGCTGCTGTGGAGACGGTGGCGGAAAATACGTCCGACGGTATCATAGCTCCGCTTATCTTTCTTATGATAGCCGGAGCGGCGGGAGGATTTTTCTATAAGTCGATCAATACCATGGATTCTATGGTTGGGTATAAAAATGAGAAATATCAGTATTTCGGAACTGCGGCTGCAAAACTGGATGATGTTGTGAATTTTCTGCCTGCCAGGATTTCAGCATGGCTGATGATTGCCGCAAGCGCTCTTTTGAACATGGATGCCAAACAGGCGAAAAAGATTTTTTTGAGAGACCGTTTTAAGCACAGCAGTCCCAATTCCGCTCAGACAGAATCTGTGATGGCGGGGGCGCTGAACATACAGTTGGCGGGAAATGCCTGGTATTTTGGAACCTTGCATGAAAAACCCACCATCGGTGATCCCATCCGGGCAGTGGAACCTCAGGATATTGTCCGTGCCAATCGGTTATTATATATGACAGCAATTCTGGCTGTGGTGCTGTGCGGAGTTGTTCGCGCAGCTCTTTTATGGAGCATAGGAGGTGTAGGATGAGGGAACAGATACACGGCGGGGATGTGTACCGCCATCCGGGTGTACTGGATTTTTCTTCCAATATGAACCCCCTTGGAACACCGGATGCAGTTCTTAAGGCAGCCCGGGAGGGTGTAGGAAAGATTGAAAATTATCCGGATGTCCGCCAGAGCAGGTTAAAAGCCGCCTTATCTGCTTATGAGCAGATACCGCAGGAAAAGTTGATCTGCGGAAATGGTGCGGCAGAGCTGATTTTTATGCTGGCACAGGCACTAAGACCCGTCCGTGCAGTGGTATTGGCTCCTACGTTTGCAGAGTATGAGCTGGCACTTCGAAGTGTTGGATGTAAGGTCGACCATGTAAAATTGGAAGCAGCACAGGGATTTACACTGGCGAATGCGGATTCCCTGTGTACCGTGATTGATGATACCGTGGATCTGGTCTGTCTCTGCAATCCCAATAATCCCACCGGAAGCCTGATAGAGCGGGAGATGCTTCTGGAGATTTTGGAGCATTGCAAAGCATGTGGTACGCGGGTATTGCTGGATGAGTGTTTTAATGATTTTATTGAGGAACCACAGCGATACACTCTGAAATCTGATTTGAAAGCGTATCCCAATCTGTTCTTGTTAAAGGCATTTACCAAGCGGTATTCGATGGCGGGGATTCGTCTTGGATACGGAATGTGTTGGGATGAGGAACTGTTGGAACGGATGAGAAGCTGCGTGCAGCCCTGGAATCTGTCGATACCGGCCCAGGAAGCCGGTATCGCGGCTCTGCAGGAAGAGGCGTATGTAGAACAGGCACGGGAATTGGTTGCGGCAGAACGGCGCTGGATGAAGGAAGCGTTGAAGAAACTGGGATTTACGGTCTATGATTCCAGAGCAAACTATATTTTCTTCCGGGGTCCAAAACATCTGCTGGAACATTGCCTGAAACAGCAGATTCTAATCCGGGACTGCAGTAATTATGAAGGGCTGGAAAGTGGGTATTATCGTGTGGCAGTGAAGCTGCATGAAGAAAATTTACGGTTATTGGAAGCTTTGAGGATAACTGGTACATAACGGAGGAAGAAGATGGCAAAAGCGATTATGATACAGGGGACAATGTCCAATGCGGGAAAGAGCCTGCTTGCCGCCGGACTTTGCAGGATATTCAAACAGGACGGATATAGAGTGGCGCCTTTTAAGTCACAGAATATGGCGTTGAATTCTTTCATCACAAAGGAAGGATTGGAGATGGGACGTGCCCAGGTGATGCAGGCGGAGGCAGCGGGGATCGAACCTTCGGTGAAAATGAATCCGATTCTGCTGAAGCCTACCAATGACACCGGTTCTCAGGTGATTGTAAACGGAGAAGTGCTGGGGAATATGAGTGCCAGAGCGTATTTTGCGTATAAATCCAAATTGGTTCCGGCGGTGATGAAAGCGTTTGATGAATTATCCGCAGAGAATGACATTATCGTGATTGAGGGCGCCGGAAGTCCGGCGGAGATTAATCTGAAGACCGATGATATCGTCAATATGGGAATGGCAAAGCGGGCAAAGGCTCCGGTACTGCTTGTGGGAGACATTGACCGCGGCGGAGTGTTCGCTCAGCTTGTAGGTACGGTAATGCTGCTTGAGGAAGAGGAGAAGAATCTGGTGAAAGGTTTAGTGATCAATAAGTTCCGCGGAGATAAGACGATTCTGGACTCTGGGATTGAAATGTTGGAGAGTCTTTGCCAAAAGCCGGTTGTCGGGGTAGCGCCTTACCTGAATATCGAGGTGGAAGATGAAGATAGTCTGACTGAGCGGTTCAGTAAAAATCAGGAAGTGGATTTGATTGATCTTGCAGTGATTCGGGTTCCGAGAATTTCTAATTTTACAGATTTTAATCCCTTTGAGCGGATGCCGGGGGTCTCTCTTCGTTATGTATCAAGAGTCAGTGAGTTGAAAAACCCGGATTTGATTCTTCTGCCGGGAACGAAGAATACTATGGAAGATTTGCTGTGGATGCGTCAGAATGGACTGGAAGCAGCAGTCTTAAAAGCAGCATCCCAGGGCACTTTCATATTTGGTATCTGCGGGGGCTATCAGATGTTGGGGGAGACGTTATCGGATCCTGCAGGTGTTGAGGCGGGAGGTACAATCAAGGGGATGGGACTGCTTCCCATGGATACGGTATTCTCCGGTGCCAAGACAAGAACCAGAGTACAGGGAACATTTACCGGAGTAGAAGGCCCGCTGTCCTGTCTGAATGGGGTGGAACTGGAAGGGTATGAAATTCATATGGGAGTCTCCACTTTGAAAGAAGATGCCAAACCATTGACACAGATTGCAAACCTGGCTGAGGGCAGTAAGGAGCCAAAGGAGGACGGTGCGTTCCGGGAAAATGTATATGGCTCTTATGTCCATAGTATCTTTGACAGGGAAGAGGTGGCAGAGCGGATCATACAGGCAATCGGTGAAAGGAAAGGAATCAATACTGCCGGGATGACAGGGGTGGATTATCAGACCTTTAAAGAGACACAATATGACATTCTGGCGGCAGAACTTCGAAAACATCTGGATATGGACCACATTTATAAGATACTGGAGGAAGGAGTCTGAATATGAAGGTAGAATTAGAAAATGTCCGGCCGATGGAGATTGAAAAACGTAGTTTTGAGATCATCACAGAGGAACTGGGAGACAAAAAGCTGGATGATGAGAAAGCATTAATCATTAAGCGGTGCATTCATACAAGTGCAGATTTTGATTATGCAGAGAATCTTTGTTTTTCCGAACAGGCGGTGGAACAGGCATTGGAGGCACTGAAAGGCGGTGCCTGTATCGTGACAGATACGCAGATGGCAAAGGCGGGAATCAATAAACGGGCACTTGCCCGGTACGGCGGCGAGGTTTACTGCTTTATGTCTGATGAGGATGTGGCGGTCAGAGCAAAGGAGCTTGGAACAACCAGAGCCCATGTGTGTATGGATAAAGCTATGGAACTTGGCAGACCGGTTATTTTTGCAATCGGGAATGCACCTACAGCGTTGGTGAGACTGTATGAACTGATTCAGGAAAAACGGTTAAAACCGGAATTGATCATCGGAGTTCCGGTGGGATTTGTCAATGTGGTGCAGTCTAAGGAACTGATTATGGAGACGGAAGTACCTTACATCGTAGCACGGGGCAGAAAGGGCGGCAGTAATATTGCGGCGTGTATTGTCAATGCACTTTTGTATATGATTGACAATAAGAGAGATTAGAGCGTGTTTGAAAAAATGCAAAGCATTGCATATAACATAGTTTGTCTATAGAATCGGAACAGTTTTCGGTGAACGTTTCACTGTTCCGATTTTTGTATATTACTCCGGCGGTTAAATTTCGCAGAATTTTACGCAGAATAAATTTTTATCTGCAAGGCGGAAGAATGAGTTGCAGCGAGGGCTGCAACGATTGATGACAACGCAGCAGATGGAAATTTAGGAAAGTAAAAGCTGTGAGATTTAACCGCCGGAGTAATATTTACGAAAGATACGGAAATACTGATTACAGGACAATATTGCAATTACGAATCTTTAAACCGACTCCGGAAGAGTTTTGCAATCGCCTGAAATTTTGGCAGAAAGAAAAGGAGAATCCATGAAAGAATCCAGAACAACATCAAAAGTAACAGAACTTCCTGCATCCTGTAAATCAGCGATGGAGCACATGGAGCAGGAATTGAAGAAAGAGGAGGAAGGACAGAGCTGCGAATATCGGATTGCAGACCTGCCGGAATCCTGCAAAAAGCAGATTCATGAGTTCGAGCGGGAATTGAATAAACAGGGCTACTGGAATATTGCACTGGTTGCTTATCAGATGAACCAGAGATAAGTCATTTCGCAGCAAACGGACAGGGATCGACAGCATGTATTTGATGTGTCGGTCCTTTTCTTATGGGAAATTATGAGGCTTTTGTCGTATAATACAATAATTTGTCGAAATATGCGATTGATTTCTGTTGACTACACAAAAAGATAAATATATAATTATAAGAGTACCTAAAAAGTAACCTTATTGAATGACATTTGCCGTCTTTTCATCAGAAAATACGCTGGATGATTAGTGCCCACAGAAAAGCCCGTAAAGGGTATTTACGGGTTCTTCTCGTTGATGCATAGAAATGATTTCATCAATGCCGATATGGTTTTCTAATAGAGAAAGAAACGCAAGTTTGTCATTTTCAAATTTTTTTGGAAATCTGAAAAATATCAGCCAAAGAAAGCTGTTTATATGGTATCATAGGTATCAGAATAACTCCTTTCTTGGGTGATGGTTAATGGTTTCCTGACAACTCTATTATACCATATCTGGTGAGGAGTTATTTCATTTTTAGTAACAAAAAGTGCCGTATTTATGCGGTTTACGGCGTTTCACAAGCGCCTGAATTTTATTGATGAAAAAGGAGATAGAATGGGGAGAAAAATTTTATTAGACGGTGTGCCGGTTTCAAAAGGTGAAGCATTAGGAAAGGCAAGAGTTATTAAAGAAGCAGAAGATTTAGAACTAGTAGGGCCAGGTGAGATACTTGTATTGCCGAACAGTCATCCTATGTACGCACTTGCAGTAATGAAAGCTGCAGGTATTATATGTGAGGCGGGAGGGATGTTGTCGCATATTTGTATTGTTTCTCTTGAAATGGGCTTACCATGCATTACGAAAGCAAAAGGAGCAACTGCATCAATAAAGAATGGAGATATAGTATTTTTAGATGCAGAGAATGGAAAGGTGTATATTGATGAATGAGGAGAATAGAAATCGATTGAATCTTTATAAGAAATCCTTGGAATCAGCCTGGGGATACAATGATTACAACGACTGGCCAATTAAAGTAAACTCTATTATGCATTTATTCTTAAAGGAGTTTGCAAGTGAAATAATTGAAGATATCAAGCAAATTGATGCAAACGAACTGCTTAAGTTATTCGGAAATCCTGCAAGAATCTATCGTATTATCGATCCTACTATATTCGGTATGAAACGTATGAAACTGCCGTTAGAATTTCAAAGAGAAATTGTTCTAAAGATGTTGGATTATGTGAAACTAATGAAAGCAGGCTCTGAATTTAATGAGGATGGGAGAAATAATATCCTATCAAAAGAACAGGTAGAAGTTCTCTTTGAACAGTATCAATTTACGAAAACCGATAAGCAATCCGCTGGGACAATACAAAAATTCTGTGGAATTTTATGGGCTTATACGGAATCCATATTCTTTCGTGCACATGAGGTTACCAAGGAGATTCATGGAATGTATGAATTAGGAGAAGGAAAAAATCTCGTAATACGAGAGTATCTAAATTTACAGCCATATCATCTATGGGATGAAACTGTTCCGTTTCTAAAGTATCAGAAGATTGTAATCTATACGGTGTATAATGCTCATTTGAAACTTGTAATAGATTCTTACAACCATTTATTTTTAAAAGAAGGAAACTACAAGGATGATATGATAGAATACATCATCTTAGCAGATGGGAAAAGGATTGATGTTGAGGAATTGAATTCTCTGATTGCCGATGCAATGAAGACGATTATGGAGATACATAGATGGGTGGATGTCCAGGATTGGAGAGTCATTGCCAACAAGTATGCAGATATTTATTGGTACCGGAAGAGACCGTTTCGTGAAGTGCTCAAGAAGAATTACCAGGTTCCTGATATTGTTAGAGAGAATATTGCAAATGGATTACCAGATGAGCGAAGAAAACATAATTTATCGGAGAAAGAGATTGGAAGGCTGATTCGTACTATGATTTAAAAAGATGATTGGAGGAGAGATATGGTAGCTTCAAAGGTAATGGATAGTATTGAGACATTTGGAGAGAAGACAGCAATCATTTATAAGGATGAGAAGATAACATACAAAGAGTTGGAAAATAAAATCAAGTTGGCAAAAGATTTCATCAAACAAATTGATTTGGAAGAGCATGAGCCAATTGGAATCTGCATTAATAATTCTCCAGAGTTCCTAACAATATTACTTGCATGTGAGTTAGAAAATCATGCAGCTGTATTGTTAAGTCCTGGATTTAAGGAGACTGAGTTCTTATACCATATTAAGAACGGAGGAGTCCGTTATGTCATTTCCTATGCGAATCATGATCTTTTGAACGCTTTTGGTGCTAAAAAAACAGTTCAAATTGATGGATTGGCAATTTATTTCTTCTCTAGTATAAGGTGTAATAATATCTATCTTTCAGGCGACTTTATTTGTCAGTTGACGAGTGGGACGAATGGAAAAGCCAAAGGAGCGATTCGAACCTCTGAGTCGGTTGAACTAGAAATTGAAGAGACGATTCCGGTTATGAAGGTAACAGAAGAGGATTGTTTCCTTACAATTCCTCCTCTATGTCATTCTTTTGGACTTATTGCAGGAGCATTGCTTCCACTCTCAATAGGCTGCACACTTGTTTTGCTTCCTGTTTTTACGGCAGGTAATGTAGTTAAGGCGATGAAAGAACGGACGATAACTGTATTATTTGCGGTACCGTTCATGTATAAAATCCTTGCAGATTCTCATTATCATGAGAAAGATTATTTTCGATCCTTAAAGAAATGCATTTCTGCAGGAGCACCTTTAAAGGAAGAGGTCTTTTGGAAATTCTATGAGCTGACAGGAGCATATATCATGCAAGATTATGGCTCTACGGAGACAGGAGTCATGGCTTTTAATGATAATCCTATAGGGCAGATATCATCTGTCGGTAAAGTCGTTGGCAGTAGAAAATTTCAAATAATCGATCGAATCAAGGAAGATGGAACCGTAGATAGAGCAGGAAGATTATTAACGAAGAGTAAGTGTGACTTGCGCCGGTATTGTTATCCAGATAGCGCAAATAAAAATATTCTTGATGGCTGGTTGGGATTAGGTGATATTGGATATATGGACAGCAGCGAAAATCTCTATGTTCAGGGGAGAGAATGTAACATGATTAATTGCGGTGGCTTAAAAGTCGATCCAAAAGAAATAGAGGCTGTAATTCAGGAGATTCCGGAAGTTCTAGAAACTGTGGTTGTAGGTAAGGAAGTATCCCCTTATGGTGAGGTCGTAAAAGCAATCGTCGTTAAGAATGGTAATATTACGAAAACAGAGATTGTTAAACATTGTCAAGGAAAACTAGGAGCTCATAAGGTCCCGAAAGTCATTACCTTTGTGGAAGAAATCCCGAGAAGTGCAACTGGGAAAATTCAGAGAAAGTACCTAACAAATTAAGAAAGGATGGGGTGAAGTATGGATTTTAAGTTAACAAGAGAAGACTTTATCAATCAATATCCGCCTTCAAATTTTTTAAATAAGGGAGATGTAGAGCATTTATGGAGCAGAGAGCATTTTAATTTATATGTTCATATACCATATTGTCAGGAAAAGTGTGAATTCTGCTACTACAAGTCGCAAAGACTAGGAGATGATCCCGTTCCAGACGAGTATGTAGATGCGTTAATAAAAGAGATTGAAATGATATCTGTGCTTCCACAGGTTCAGCGGAAAGAAGCATGTTCTGTTTATTTTGGTGGAGGAACGCCAACCAAGATGACAGTGAGTCAGTTTAAAAAGGTATTAGATAAAATCAAAGAGTGCTTTTATCTGGCAGAGGATTATGAACTGTGTGTTGAAGCAAGACCTGGCAAGGAAACTAGTGAAGAAAAATTAATGTTATTAAAAGAGTATGGCATTAAAAGATTAAGTTTTGGCGTGCAAAGTCTGAATGATGAGATTCTGAAGATTAATGGTAGAAATCATGATGTTGATGCATTCTATCAGACCTTTGAGCGTGCCAGAAAGTGTAAGATTCCTTCCATTAACACGGATATTATGTCAGGAATGGTTAATGAGACGATGGATGGATGGTTGAGCACACTTGATAAGATTATTGAATTGTATCCGGAGAATGTTGCGGTCTATAAGCTGGAGCTGTATTTAAACAATGTGCTGTATAGACGTCTGAGAAATAAAGAAATCAAACTGATTACGGATGAAGAAGAAGCAGAACAAGTCCGTGTTGGCTTTAGAAAGCTCATGGATGCTGGTTATATCCCTGTAACTAACTTTAGTTTTGCATCAGACATGAAATACAACCATGTACATAGAAAAGAACTATGGGAGGGCAAAGATATGCTTGGAATAGGGGCTTCTTCTCATTCATGCTATGATAATTTCCTGTTCCAGAACGAACTAAATACACAGAAATATATTGAGAGGATAAATCGTGGAGAGTCACCAATCGCTCGTGCATATTTTTATGATCAACGCCAGAAGATGATACAGCGTATGGTGTTTGGAATCAAGGGAATGGTCTTTGAACGAAAACGATTTGAACGGGAATTTGGAGTTGATCCAATGGTCGTATTTGGAAAAGAACTAAAAGAACTAGAGCAAAAGAAATTCATTAAAATATATGATGATATGATTAAAACAACTTATGAAGGTATGCTTTATGCAGATGATATTGTGCGTATTTTCTATCTACCAAATCAGAAGACGGCTTATTTGTCACATGTAAATCGAACCAGGAATAAAGTTGTATAAGTTTTTATTTCTGAGAAAGGAAAAGAATATGGAAGATGGATTCTATTTATCAACCTACCTGCATATTGATGAGATTTCTCATATAATGAAGTTTCATATTAGACATGATGAGAATATTACTCTTTGGGAAAAGGATGGCAACCATATCCGGCTTGTACATGTCTGGGAACTTGAACGTGTATCAGGACTAAAAAAATGCAATCGGTCTTTCTATGATCTGGAACAGACAAAGAATTATATTAATAATCTGCTAACAGAATACGAACTAACATTGGATGATATGAAAGAAGTGATAGGTACACCACAGCTTGACACTTGTAATAATTATCATTCATTAAAAGAATATCCGGATATCTCCTATCATAGCATCGCTCATTTGTTTTCTTCGATGCTGATGGATACAGATATTTTTCGAAAGGAGAATATTTTAGCGTTGGCAGTCGATGGAGGACCAGATACTGTCGTGGATGAAGAGGTAGCTAGTAAGTCCTTTTACTGTAGTGCGATATCCAAACAAGGAGAGGTTGAGATTAGGGATGCCTGTTCGCCAGGATTCTTATGGACTTATTTAAGAAAGAAAAGCGGTATGCAAGAAGGAAGTTTGATGGCACTAGCAACGGCTTGTAATTGTGAATTGATTGCTGAAGAACAAGAAATGGTAAAGATCTATGAAAACAAGGATTTAAAGAATGCATATGGATATATTGAATCCTTATTTAAAAAAGTGGAGAATCTTAAGGAGCCAGATCAGGAAACAATGTTCCGGGGTTATGATGATCGATTTACATTAGAAGAGAATAAGATCAGCATGATTGTGAAGAAGGTTCAGGAGATGTCACTTCGAATCATTGATTATAATATCAACCAGTTGATTCAGAATTCAGCGTTGGATCCAAAGGATTGCTATATTGCTATTTCAGGCGGGTATGGACTTAATTGCCCGACCAATAGTTACCTAATGAAGAAATATCATTTTAAAGGATTTTTAGCACTTCCTTGTATAAATGATGCCGGTATCTCTATTGGTATGGGACTTTATTACTTCTACAAGAACTTACCTGATCTAGAGTTTCACTTTGAGACATCCTACTATGGGAATAAATCGGATTACCTAGAAGAAATCTTAGATAGTGAAGAATTTAGAATTTATGTTAAAGAAGTAAGCGAGTTTGATGAAAATCAGGCAGTAAAGGATCTCTCAACGGATATTCTCATTTGGTTTGATGGCAGATCAGAGATTGGACCACGCGCCCTTGGTCATAGGAGTATTCTTGGAGATCCAAGGAAGATTAAGACCAGGGATCGTCTGAATTTTGTTAAGCAGAGGGAATGGTGGCGTCCAGTTGCTCCAATCGTAATATATGAACAAATGGAGCAGTGGTTTGATGAGAGTTATTACTCTCCTTATATGTTACATACGTTGACGATAAAAAAAGAATGTGAGAATCTGGTACCTGCAATCAGACACTTAGATGGGAGTGCAAGGGTACAAACAATCAAGTCTGCGGACAATCCTTGCCTGTATCGGTTCCTGTCCAAGTTTTATGAGCAGGAGGGCATTCCAATTGTATGTAATACTTCGTTAAATGATAAAGGTGAACCGATCATTGATTCGATCCAGGAGTGCTTGAATTTTGCATTACGTAAAGATATCAAGATCGTGTATCTAAATCAGAAGAGAATCGTATTGCAGAATCACAATCAGTATTTAGAGAAGAAACCGTATGAAAGGCCTTACCAGCTTGATTTCTTAAGTGGTGATGAGAAAGAAGAAGAGTTAAGGAAGCTGAATCCTCATGGAATAGAAAGAGATATTCTGATCTTTTTTTATGAGAGGCCATCATTAAAGAAGAAGCTTGATATAACAAAAAAAAGTGATGTTTCTAAATTACGATTATTTGAAAAACTTGCGAAGCAGAAGCAAGGGGAGATACCGACCCCGGGATTATAAAAACGAATAGTTTATGAATAAGAAAAGAGGAAGATGGCATGAGTAGAGAAGAGATATTGAATACGATTAAAGAAATCTTAAAAGGAGATGAGTTTGTAATCTTAGATGATGTTGCTGCGGATCTTACAGAAGAGACTTCACTGATTAATGACATGGCATTAGATTCCCTGCAGATTCTAAATCTAGTTGTATTGATTGAGAATAAGTTTGGATTTGAATGTGATGAAGAAGAGTTGAACCTTGATCTGTTTAATCGTATGTCTGAACTGATTGACTTTATCATTAGTAAAGTTGTAGGAGAATGAAGCTATGGTTGGATTCAATCAAGATACATTGAATTATCTAAAAGAAGTGAGAGAGCAAAACAGTAGGGAATGGTTCAAAGAAAACAAGAACCGCTACTTGAAGTCTTTGATTAGTCCACTTCAAAACTTTGTTGGGATGCTAAGTGAAGTTATGTATGGAATCGATGAGGAATTTGAATTGACACCAAGCGTGCACAAAACAATTTCCGGGATCAATCGAGATACCAGATTTTCAAAGGACAAAACTCTATATAAAGATAAGATGTGGGTTACTTTTAAGAAATATGGTAAAAGCAAAATCGACTATCCGGCATTCTTTTTTGAATTGTCTCCTTATGGCTATCGTTATGGGATGGGATTTTTTCTGGCTTCGAATGAGTCGATGCGTAAGGTGAGAGAGCGAATGTTAAACAAAGAGAGACAAGCAATTCAGTTAATTACTAAGATGGAGAAGGATGGAGTTTTTCATATAGAAGGAGATATGTATAAAAGAAATATGTATCCCGATAGTAATCCTCTTTTGCAGCAGTGGATTAATCGCAAGAATATATACGTTGTATATAATAGCGAAGTGGTAGAGGAATTAATGAATGAATCATTTATTGAGACGGTAAAAAATGATTATGCTTCTCTTGCTGGCTTATATGATTTCTTTGTTCAAGCTCTAAAATAACAGCCGGATCAGGAAGTTCGAGGAGGTAGGGATTGGTGTGAATATTATAGGGATTTCAGCTTTATTTCATGACTCAGCATGTTGCTTGCTACAGGATGGGTATATAGTTGCAGCAGCCCAAGAAGAGAGATTCTCCAGATTAAAGAATGATGCAGGTATGCCTGTAAAATCGTTTTCCTATTGTTTAAAGAGGGGAAATATATCAGTCAGTGATATCGATCTGATTGCATACTATGAAGATCCAAAATTAAAGATAAGTCGGCAACTGGCAACTGGTTTTAATAAAGAAAATCCAGAGTTTGCGGAACGGCTGGATGAAAAAAGAGTCGAACGATTAATTAGAAACTGTCTTGGATATGAGGGAGCTATAGAATATCATGAACATCATCTATCTCATGCCGCTAGCAGTTATTTCCTTTCAGGATATGATAAGGCTGCAATATTAGTAAATGATGGTGTAGGGGAATGGGCTACGACTTCTTATGGATATGCTGAAGATGATAGAATAACGATTCAAAAACAAGTTAATTATCCGGACTCTGTAGGACTCTTCTATAGTACTATGACTAATTACTTAGGCTTTCGAGTTAATAGTGGAGAATATAAGGTGATGGGACTGGCCCCATATGGAACAACGAAATATGTAAATGAGATCAGGAGTCTGATCTCGATTGGGGACAATGGAGACTATCACTTAACGTTGGAGTATTATGATTTTATTTCTGGAGAAAAAATGTATTCAGAAAAAATAGAAGAGTTATTTGGTGTTCCTGCGAGAAAACCAGAGACTGAAATCACGCAGTTTCATAAGGACGTTGCGAGAAGTCTCCAAGTCGTTTTACATGAAATCGTGAAAAAGCAGATTGACTATCTATATGATATAACAAGATGTGAAAACTTATGTCTGGCGGGAGGTGTTGCCCTAAATTGTGTTGCTAATCGGTATATTAGAGAAAATGGACCATTTAAGCGTCTATTTATCCAACCTGCGGCAGGCGATGCAGGCGGTGCGATTGGAGCTGCAATGCTATCCTACCAAAATAGAAGATTAAAAGAAAACGATACTGTTTATCTTGGTACTGAATATAATACGTCATATGTAAAGAATTTATTAGATCATACCGGGCTTACCTATACCTGTTATGAAGCCAAGAGTGAATTATGTGAAAAGGTTGCGAAAATCTTAGAAGAAGGTGCTGTAGTTGGATGGTTTCAAGGAAAGATGGAATTTGGTCCGCGAGCCCTTGGAAATCGTTCTATCCTTGCTGATCCAAGAAATGAAGATATGCGTGATAGAATTAATGCTATGGTAAAGAAACGAGAAGAGTTTCGTCCTTTTGCACCAGTTGTGCTGGAAGATCATATGAAAGAACATTTCGCTATGGATGAGGAGTCACCATTTATGTTGAATACCTATCGTGTCATTTCTAACATTAATCTTCCTGCAATTACACATGTGGATCGATCAGCCAGAGTTCAGACAGTTCGAAAAGACCAGAATGAACGGCTCTATCATCTACTTGCAGAATTTTATAGTAGGACGGGGTGTCCGATTCTATTAAATACGTCCTTCAATGTAAGAGGTGAACCAATTGTTGAGAGCCCTGAGAATGCGCTCGATTGCTTCTTTACAACGGAGATCAATTATTTAGTAATCGATAACTTTGTCATTAGCCGAGAACAGAATCAGGATATGGTGAAGCAGTATCAAGAGATTCATAGAAAATTAAAGAGGAAAACATCCGCATCCAATTTTAATTTATATACATTTATCTAAAGGAGGGAATTGACATGAGTCATAAAGTAACGGGTAATGAACGGATTAACATTGCCTTTTTTGGGGAATCGGTGGCTAATGGATTCCTATTCTCTCCATATTTTACACCATCACAATATTTAGAAAAAATCCTTTTAAAGGTGACGAAAAAGAGTATCAGAGTTATTGATAAGACGAAAGTGAGCATACGAATCAAGGAGATGGAATCCATGTTCGATGATCCGGATGTAGATACTATTGAATGTGCGATTGTATTTGCCGGAAATAACTTCAGAAAGGATTTTTGGAACGAGAAAGAAGGCGACTGGGAACGGATATTAGAAGAAATCTCTAATGGTGAATCATGGCATAAAGTGATTCATAAGGAGTTTCAACAGTTTAGTGATGAGATGGTACAGGAATTATTTGATCGAATGAAGCAACGGTTTTGTGACAGAGATATCCCGGTCATCTTTGTTATTCCTGAATTCAATCTTCGAGACTGGGATTATAACTATTATGAAATAGCGCAGAACTGGCCGGAAGAAGGAGTTCCACAAATAGAGCAGTTAAAGGATAAGTTAAAGGCTGCTTTAGGAGAAGAGATTACTAAGACTGCACAGGAATTTATTTGTGCAGATCCTTCGAATCCTTATGGATATATTAAGTTAGCAAGATATTACGATGAATTGGGAGAGACAAAGGCAGCGTTTACTTATTATAAGGAAGCCCTGAATACGAACATCTATCGCTTAGGACCTCCTCCGGGAATTAATGATTATATAAGGAAGAGTATTTTGCATGTTAATAGAGAGGATCGAATCCATTTGCTTGATTTAAGAGACCAATTGAATTCGTTAGAGGATGGTAGGATTGCTGGTAATGATTATTTCATCGACTACTGTCATCTAAATGTAAATGGAATCGTGACAGTTTGTGAGTCAATCGCTCCCTTCATTCTTAAAGAATTAGGACTTCGTTCTTTCGATACGATGAAGGATAGCAGATACCTTCCGAGTGATGAGGTGACGAGCAATGCTTATTTCTATGCAGCATTACATAGTGCCCATAGTGGCAACCTGAATCAAGAGTATTTAAGTTATCAGCTTCGTATGGCGATGAAGCATGATCAGAATATTGCAGATAAAATGGTGAATTTTGCCCGGATGGCTTCTGAGAAAATACCATGGAGATTGAATAAGAATTACTTAAAAATAAATTCCAACCAGTATCCAACAATTCGGCAACCAAAAGATTGTATGGTGCTAGATGTCGAACTTGTTGAAGCTATGGTGAATGTATTAGAAGAATTTCATGTCATGATTCGTGATGAAATTGAGCAGATAAGATGTAAGGAGCATATGCCTTTAATCAATAGAAAAATTGATTTATTAGAGACTTATTATAGAGAGAGCTCCTATTTCAATACATTTATTGATTCCAAATCGATTGATTATGAGAACAATCACTTATCTTATTGTGCTTTCCGTAATCAAGAGACAAGATTTCATCTGATTGCTACTTCCAATAAAGAATTAAAATGCAATATTCGGATGCGTGCACCATATATGAGTCAAAAGAGAGAAGTAAAGATTTACTGTAATCAGAAGTTAGTCTTTGCAGGTATGATTAGTGAACACTGGAAGAAATATACCTTTACAATACAACGTCAGAATTTGACGTCTCATGGTAATAATGAAATCATAATTCTCTGGCCTTCACTTAATGATGATCTTGCTATGATGGAAAAGAAAATTAAGAGAGATTATTTTTCTGGTTATGAGAAATTCATCAATCGGATAAGGCCAAGATATGGAGATATTTATGAGTTTAGCATAAGTACGGAGGGTTAGGGGGGTTTGAATGGATACTGTAATCGGATTCTGGGATAAAGAGGTCATCAAAAATAGGGAAATGATGGGAAATAAGGGGTATAACTTATATCAGATGTATCAGGAAGATATTTCTGTTCCACCAGGATTTCTGTTAACAACGGATGCTTGCAGGGAGTACTATCAACAATCAAAAACGTTCCCATTAAGATATAAGGAACTTATTTTCAGGAAGATAAAGGAATTAGAGTATTATACAAAGAAAAAGATCGGAGATGAAAAGAATCCTTTAATGATATCGATTAGATCAGGTGCTCCTGTCTCTATGCCCGGTATGCTGGATACGATTTTAAATGTGGGAATTACACAGAAAATGTTAGAGAATTGTAAAGATTCATATATGTTTCGATCGTATCTGATATTTATGAATGAGTATGTTAAAGGGGTCTATGGGATTGAGTTAAGAGAGGCCGATGATGAGAATAAATTGATGACAGTGGAGCAATTGCAAAATTGTATCGAGAGAAAGCTACAGAGGTTTCAGCAGTTGGTACAAAAGCCATTTTGCGATGATATATTAGAAGTCATAGAGAACGCCATATGCGCTGTATTTCAATCGTGGGAAAAACCAAGTGCCCGATTATATCGGAAACAAAGAGGCATTCCGGAGGATCTTTACACCGCAGTTGTCATACAGGAGATGAAGTTTGGCAATAAAGACGGTCATTCAGGTAGTGGAGTGTTATTTACAAGAAATCCGTTAACAGGTAAGAAAGAGCTTTATGGTGAGTATGTGTTAAATGGACAGGGAATTGAAGTCGTTAACGGAATAGCTGAAACAAGGGCAATTGATAAATTAAAACAGGATAATGAAGAGGTGTATAAGCAACTGGTGAAAGAAGTATCAAAAATCGAGAAACTATATCTGGAAGCGCAGGATATTGAATTTACATTCGAAGAGAATAATTTATATATCCTACAGACCAGAAAAGCAGTGGAAGGTCAAAAGAGTATATGAAGCATTTAAGCATTGACACAACATCATATTCAAAGGACATAAAAAAAGATATTGTATCAAAGTTATCCTATTTAGGGGATTTAGTATCTAACATTGACGTATCGGACAAGGAAATTAAGCTTTCTACTAAGGAAGAGGATTATGAGAAACTGCATGAGGAGATTGATACTATTATTAAGGAAGCCTGTGACACATTCAGCCGAATTGAGGAAGAAGTTTTATTCGAGAATAAGAAGAGTCTGCCTGAGGTCAAGGAAGATACTTTTTCAAGGCTATTAGAATCCGGCCAGGTAATTGAGTTCGACACTGGATTATTAGGATTTGGTGAAACATTCTTAAAAATCATGAGTCTGATTGATGCGATCATTATCAAATGGGGTAAGCAGTATGATTCTAAGGAATATTCCTATCCAGATCTGATCAATCTTGATACATTAAAGCAATATAACTACTTAGAAGAATTCCCCCAATATTTGATGTTTTCCTCTCATATTAAAAATGATATCAAGCTGATTCGGTATTTTGGAAGAAATGTCAATAAGAATGAAAGTTATTCAGATCAGTATATTGCAAGACCTGAATTGGCTAATAAATTGGCGGTGTGCCCTCATGTTTATAAGCAATTTCAAGGAAGGACATTAGATATTACGAAACCTATAGTCGTATCTACGGTAGGAAAATGCAAAAGGTATGAAGCTGCTAATATGAATACATGTGAACGTCTTCTTGATTTTACGATGAGGGAGATTGTTATTCTTGGTAAAAGTAGTGATGTCCTAAAAATCAGAGAAGAGTTCATTGAGAAAATGAAAGGGTTAATCAAGTATCTTGGAATTAATGCTTCTATTAAAAGTGCCAGCGATCCATTCTTCTCAAGTAAGTTTAGTCCTAAGATTCTTTTACAAAGGAAATTAAAATTAAAATATGAACTGAATCTTAGTCTCCCTTACAATGGAAACGAGTTGTCAGCAGGTTCCTTTAACTATCATTACGATCATTTTGCACAGTGCTTTGATTTAAAAGGGAAAGAGGAAGATTTAACCACAGGATGTATGGCATTTGGACTGGAACGATTTGGCTATGGTTTGATCAGTCAATATGGAGTTGATCATATGGAAGAATTAATGATTCGACTTTTAGAGTATCCCATGAATGGTTAATGGAGAGGAGGATGTGATTATGGAGATAGAACAATGGATACAATCATGGAATAATTCAATCTTAGATAATATAAATATTAAGATTTCATTCATTGGCGAAACGGATTTTTTCATCCTTCTTTTTCTCATCCTGTTCTACTTTATTGGAAGGAGAGAAGCGATAAAAGCTGGAAGCATCTTTTTCTTTAGTAATGCATGTAACTCAACCTTGAAGGATATATTCAGAATTCCAAGAGCATTTGGACAATTGAATATAAGAGTCGTAGGAGCAAGTGAAATCAGTGGATTTTCTTTTCCAAGTGGACATGTTCAAAATACGGCAACAATGTCAGGTATGTTTACGAAAAAGATAAACAAATATTTGGCAAGCGCATGTTTTTTATTGCTAACAATTCTTGTTGCATACTCTCGTATCTATCTGGGGGCACATACAATCTGGGATGTGATTGGAGGTGCTTTATTCGGATATGCGATCTCATTTGCAGGGGTGTATCTATTTTCGAAAAGCGAAGGTGGTCATATGCACTATATCTATCTTATGCCGGTCATCCTGTTAGCATGCATGATTGTACTCAAGATACCAAGGCTTTATACATCAGCCGGTTTTTGTATCAGTATGGTTATTGGAAACCATTTAGAAGTTCGATTTTTTAATCGGTATCAGTTTCAGAAGATAATCACGAAGGTGGTTGCACTTTTTTGTTCCTACGGATTGTTCAAATATGTAAGTAATCAGCTTGATGGCCTGTGGGGGAATAATCCGATTGGTTATGTATTATCGGGTCTGATAAAAGGTTCGACGTTAGCAATCTTTATGCCAATCATCACAGTGATTATTATACGCATATTTGATAAGAGATTACATATGAAATTATAGTTTCGGGAGGAAGGCATATGATAGAAGGAATTGATTTAAAAAAGAATTATAAAATAACAAAAACTGAAAAAGGGTTCCTAAATGCTATAAAAAACTTCCTTGTTCCGGAGTATATAATGAAAGAAGCCGTTCAATCTATCAATTTTAAGATAGAGACTGGCGAGAAAGTAGCTTTAATCGGTCCGAACGGGGCAGGCAAATCGACGACGATAAAAATGTTAACAGGTATTCTTGAGCCGACATCTGGAAAAGTCTTAATTGATGGAAAAGACTTAAATGAAAATAGAAATGGATACTTGACAAGAATCGGAGTCGTTTTTGGACAAAGAACACAGTTGTGGTGGGATCTTCCAGTGATTGATTCCTATGAATTACTTAGAAAAATATATGCCATTCCTAAGGAGACCTATAATCATAATTTAGAACAGTTTGTTGAACTGTTAGATGTAAAATCATTTTTGAATCAACCTGTCCGCCAGTTAAGTCTTGGACAGCGAATGCGAGCGGATATGATAGCTGCAATGTTACATAATCCACAAATCGTGTTTTTGGATGAGCCAACCATTGGACTCGATATTATTGCTAGAGAGAAGATCCGTGATTTCCTAAATACAATGAATCGGGAGAGAAATCTTACTATGGTATTTACAACCCACGATATGCATGAGGTTGAACAAATCTGTAAGCGAATTATTATTATCAATCATGGTCAGATCACATGTGACGATTCGATTGCTCATGTAGAAGAACGTTTTTCAAGGGAACGGTTAATTACAGTATGTTTTCGTAAGCCGTATGATGAAGTATCCATCAATGATCTTGCTGGAAAGCAAGTTAACAAGTTTGAGTTTGAATTCCATTTACATAGAACAGATGACCTTATACGGTTTATCAACTTATTAAGCACTCAATATGAAGTGGAAGATTTTAAAGTGAGTAATGTAGATATTGAAACAATTATTAAGAAGATTTATTTGGAGGATGCCAATGCAGTACACTGAAATCGCATTAAAGTCTTTTAAGAATAATCTAGTATATCGAGCCGAATGCATTGGTGAAATTGTAAATCTATTTGCGGTATTCATTGTAAATATATCGATCTGGAGAGCTGTCTATCAAAATGAAGGTGATCTTACAGGTGTTCCATTTCGTATGGTTGTAACGTATGTATTTTTAGCACAGTTGATTTTCAATGTCTTTGCAATGGATGACTTCTTCGTTGAGAAAAAGATAAAGAGTGGTGGTATCGCATTTGATATGTTACGCCCATTTAATTTTACTCTTTATTTACTTTTCTATAATTTGGGTATCCTTCTTTTTCGGATCGTCTTTCTGTTTTGCCCGATGTTGCTGGTGGGCTGGTTATGCTTTCATCTTTTGGAGCCATTTTCAACCACCTACTTCCTATATTTCATACTTAGCGTTAGTTTAGGATATTTTATCATGTATTGTTTGAACTATATTATTTGGTTATGTTCGTTTTGGATTTATCGGATTTTTAGTTTAGTTACAATCAAAGATACTTTGTTACTCATTCTATCGGGAGCAGTTTTCCCCATTTGGATGTTTCCAGATAAAATACAGGAAATTATTCGTTTTACACCTTTTGAAGCGATTTTATATATACCGATAACAATTTATCTTGGTCAGACACCTGTGGATGAAATTCTTACTAATTTGTTCAAGCAGGTTATTTGGCTGGTTATACTATTTATTTTTGGACAACTATTATGGAAAAAGGCTAAGAAGAATTTTGTAGTGCAAGGAGGGTGATGCAGAATGAAGCGAAAGTGGAGCTTTTATTTTTCGTTAGGATATGCCTATTTTAAAGCAACGCTGAAGACGAACCTGCAGTATAAATTTGACCGGTTCGCTATCACATTTGCGGTATTTTTTCGAGAGCTGGCCAATGTGATCATAATCATACTGATGTTAAATACATTTAAAGAGATTAATGGTTGGAACATGAATGAGATATTGTTTCAATACAGCTTCTTGTTTATGTCCTATAGTCTGTTCATTTTATTCTTTACTGGAATTCGGGACTTTGAGGAAGTGATCTATTCAGGTGATTTAGATATTTACCTGTTTCGGCCAGTTAGTGTTCTATACCAGGTAATTGTCTCTAAGATAGATTATACTGCGGCAGTTGGACATGGGTGTATTGGAATCATTCTTTTCGTTAAGACTGCAGGTATGGTAAATGTGGAATGGGATCCACTCAATATATGTTATCTCTTTGTCTGCATCATCAGTGGAGCGGTGTTACAAGCCGCTATCTTTCTACTTTCTTCTTGTTTTAGCTTTTGGACGATAAAGACAAAGAACATTAGAAACTTGATTTTCTTTAGTACAAGAAAATTTTCCGCATATCCAATCTCCTTTTATCCCGGTATGATTAAAAAAATTTTGATCTTTGTCATACCATTTGCATTTGTTAATTATTATCCTACGCAGTTTTATTTAAAGAAGAGCCAGTTATGGTATGAAGTAAGACTGCTTCCTTGGTTCTCTCCTTTGGTTGCATTTATACTTTTCTTTGGGGTCTATCTTATTTGGAAGACAGGATTGAAGCGGTATTCTAGTACTGGAAATGCGATGATGTAGAAAGGGGTCAAGATATGAAGAGTTATAAAAATCTGTATTTTATCGGTGCGATCATTATTTTTCTATTGTTGTTCTTTCTTTATAGGAATGTTTCCATTGATAATCTAATGCTTGGTTTAGGATATTATGATGAAAAGATAACGGTAGCAAATACCGCCGATGTTCATGGGCACATTATTTATGAGGATAATTCATGGGGACAGTATACGTCAGAAGATATCTATGGAGTAATGGGATTGCCAATCGCTAAGGGATTATATGACAAAATTAAGAGTGAGAATTCGATTATCTTAGACAGTGGAGATATGTTCCATGGCACGAATGAGGCACTGATTAATGATGGTGAGGGTATTGTAAAGGTAGCGAATGGAATGGGATATGCCGGAGCAGCCTTGGGAAGTAATGATTTTAACTTTGGTTATGAGCGGCTTTTAGAGATAAAAGAGGAATTAAACTACCCGATTCTGTGTGCAAATTTCTATGTGGATGGGAAAAGAGTATTTGAGCCCTATGATATGTTGACGGTAGGGGGAAAGAAAGTAGCTGTTTTCGGACTTATTACAGAGCATGTTGCTAAGACCTCAAAAATAAAGGATTTAAAGAATCTTGAAGTCAAAGATCCAGTGGAAGAGGCAAAAGGGGTTCTAAAAGAGATTCGTAATAAAGCAGATGTTGTCATCATGGTTTCCTACTTAGGCGATAATATCGATGAAGAGCTGGTCAAGAAGGTTGAAGGAATTGATCTGGTATTAAGCGGCAGACGTCATAATCTCTATACGAAAGCTGTTAAAGTAAACAACACCTATATTGCAGAAGCAGGAGCTTGGGGCACACATCTTGGCATAGCAGATATTTATTTTAAAGATAGCAAGGTCAAAAAGATCACATGGAGAGTAGAGTCTACAACGAAAGAGTCTTACGCAGATGAGAAAATGAACTCAATTGCAGAAGAATATCATAAGAAGGCTCTCGTCTATCAGAAAAAGGTTGTTGGCGAGTCAAAAGTGGATCTGGATGGAAAGCGAATCAATATAAGAACCGGGGAAACGAATTTTGGTGATCTAATGGCAGATGCAATGAGATATCAGGGAAACGCAGATATTGCTTTGATGAATGGTGGTGGAATCCGCGAGAGCATAGTAGCAGGGAAAATAAATATGTACCAGATACAGAAAGCATTGCCATTTTCCAATTCCATTATAACAATACGTGCGACAGGTGACCAAATTGTAAAGGCACTTGAAAGGGGCGTGAAGAAATATCCGGATGCTAAGAATGGTGCATTTCTTCAGGTCTCAGGTATCAAATATACGATCGATGGATCAAAAGAAGTAGGAAAGCGAATCAAAGATGTATATGTTGGAAATGAGCCGATTGACAGGAAGAAGAGTTATACAGTTGCCTTAAGTGATTATATTTATTATGGCGGAGATGATTATGTTGAATTTGAAGATTGTGAGATTCTTGATTCGGGAGAATTACTTAGTAATGTATTGGCTCACTACATAAAAGAGAAAAAGACGATAACCACGATTCAGATGAACAGGGTTACGTTTGTAAATAAACGATATTAAAAAGGAGAGATGTATATGATAATGGGTACGATAATGAATGAAATATCATTGGAAAGACAGCTGATTGTTTTATGTTCCAAAGGATTATTAATGGAGGATGAAAAAGAATATGTCAAAAAAATCTTTGAGAGTGATTTGGACTGGAAAGAAATACTCTTTCAGGCTATTAATCATAGATGTCTTAATATTCTATATTATAATCTTCGTAAGGTAGGCTGTATTGACAAGGTAGATGCTGAGATCGTAAAGCTAATGAAGAACCAGTATGAATTGGCAAGATTAAGGAATGAAACGTATTTTAAGGAACTCGATGATCTATTTACGCGATTTCATAAAGAGAATGTCAGAGTTGCAATCTTAAAGGGAAATTATTTATCGCGTGAGGTTTATCCTGAAATTTCTACCAGGACATTTAATGATCTTGATTTACTCATTAGTCTTGAAGATGCTAGTAAGGTGGTATCAATTGTTGAGGATGCAGGATTCATTCAAGGAGATTATGATAAGGAAAAAGATGAGATTGTACCAAGTACGCGAAAGCAGAAACTTTATCATCAGATGGCAACGCATGAATTGCAAGAATGTTTAAAGAAAACAGATTATCCATTTACAAGGATTATAGAGGTTGATTTCAATCATGATATTTTATGGAAAGGAAACTGTCCATATCGAATCGACACAAAGGAATTATTGGAGCGGGCTGAAACGATTCGTATCTTGGAGTCAGATGCCTATATATTGAATAAGGAAGATTGTCTTCTGCAATTAATATGCCATCTTTATAAAGAAGCAGTTGTGATAAACTGGATTACAGATGCAAGAGATCTAAAACTATATAAGTTTGCAGACATTGCGACTTTTGCGATTAAATATGCAGGTTCCATTGACTGGCAGCGTTTTGTGGAGCTCTCTAATTACTATAAATGCGAGAAAGTAGTTTATTATGTTCTTTATTATGTCGATTATCTTTATGGCGATGTAATACCTGAAGGAGTATTACATCATTATGAATTTGATAACTATGATTTCTTGAATGAGTATGGGGTTGAAAATGAGGTTCCAAAACAATGGAAGACAAAGTTTAGTGACCGTCTCTTTGATCCAGGCCACATCAATGAGTTGACCGAGGAAATAACAAAGAAGAATAGTGATTTTTGGTGCAAAAGGTCGATGTAGTGAAAGGGTGACAAGGCTATGCAGCATGGAGGAAGACTTATTGTATTCGAAGGAATCAGCGGTAGTGGAAAAAGCAGTCTAATGGAGAAAGTTGGTCTTCTTTTAGGGGAATCGGAGTACGAAGTCACGTTTAGAAAGTGGAATGAGAATGAAAAAATAGAAAAGATAAAGCGGTTTTTACGGACAAGGAAAAGTAATCATCCTAAATTATATTCGTATGTCGAATGGATGGGATTTCTTTGGAGTTATTTTTTTAGAATCAAGCCCTCTTTAAAGGAAAATAATGTTGTTCTATGCGATCGTTATGTATATACGGGAATCTCTAGAGATTTAAGTAATCTGTTAGTGCCAAGGATAGGAAAGAGAATTCATAAGAGATTATGGAAACCGGATGTAGTAATATATTTAGATGAATCCACAGAAGTCTGCTGCTCACGAATCTATACACGCGGGAAATCATTATATTATACCAATAAGAGACTTCGTAGTATGCGGACATCTAGAAATCGAGATAAAGAGTATCTTGAAATATGTAAGAGCGCATACGAACAATGTTTTATGGATATCTGTAAAGAAGATCATCTACAAATTGAGAAAGTAGAATCAGATATAGAGGTGCGCTATTTATATGATATGATTAAAAGCTATCTCTAGTAGATCATGATGAAAGGAAGGTGAAATCATGAAGGATTTACAATGCTACCTGAAGGAGCTTGTTTCCTTGTGTCATTATCCGATAACGATATCAGCAGATATACCGACAGAGGTAAGTGGATTTCTTGTGAAAAGAATGGATTCGCATTATGAACAATTAGAAGTTGATCCAAAACTGGAAGAAGATTTTACAATCTTGAAGGAATACGAAGCTGTGAATGAAAAAAGATGGCGATTTTTAAAGAATATAGACAAGGAGTTTCAACTAGAGCCTTATTTTGAAAAGAAAAGCGGTTTATTATATTGCCTTTACGGGATGTTCAGCAGTTGTGATCAGGATATTTATTTTAGTCTAAGAGCATCCCTACCCATTAGCTTATGGATAAACGGAAAGCTGATGATTAGGAGTACGGATGAAAATCATATCAAACAGGGTAGTTTTCTAGTAAACTTGCAACGGGGAATCAATACTGTATTGATTGAACGAGAAGCGACTCCCATTCATGAAACGCTTTTGGACGCAGAACATAAGGTCTTGCTCACGTATGCTCCAGCTCGGATTTTTAGAGAGATGAGAGCAGCGGGAAGCTATGACTTTGAATGGAAAATAGAACAATTAAAAAGACAGGCATATATCTGTTTTCAGAATCGCTTTGCAATAGATGGAGCATTCTCATTTATCGTGATTCCGCGATATCCAGTTGATTTTGTTGAGGACATCCTAAATATATATGACTCAGACGGACTTATGATACATACAGAGAAAATAAGGTTCAATACCGTATCTCATATTCAATTAGATAGAAAATGCATGGTCGTTAAATTGACCTTTTCAAAGTTAAGTGATTCTGTGACTTATCTTCCCTGTTGCTCATCTTCGAGTTTACTTGCGTGCATAGCCCGCGAGACAGAGAATGACTTCTTTCCTGATTTTGCAAAAAAGATACTAACGGATAATCGAATATGGAATTGGGGTAAGCAAGAGATGCTCTATCAACGCGTTTATCAACTTGTATTTCGACATTGTTATCATCTCCTGGCTTTTACTCATAGGACAAAGGATGTTGCTTTTGTAGAGAAGAAAAGTGAAATTGATGGAGCGAAACGAAAATATACCCTTTTTTTTCCGGAATCTTATTCTGAAAATAGTACCAATACTCTCGTTGTCAACTTTTCATTTGGAACAGTAGGAGAAATGATTCCAGAAGAACTTGATTACATATATCAGGGAAGATTCAAAGATTGTCTGGTCATGGGGTTATATAGAAAGGGGAGCAATAATCGGGATATCATCGATGAGGTGGCATTTTTAAAGGATTTAGATGACGTGGTTCGAACCTATCATATTCGAAGGGACAGAATCTATCTGATTGGCGTATGTACCGGAGCATTGATTTCGTTAGGATTAGCGATTCGTTACCCAGATCTTTTTGCAGGAGTCGGTATTATTAACGGGACGGTTCGCCTTGATCTGGATTGTCCGGATTACTCTGTCATCAGGAATGTTAGTAATACATCGATCATCCATCTAAATAGTATCAATGACAATTTTTTTAACACAGCACGTGTTATAGATACAAGTAGCTATTTTAAGAGAATGGAGATACATTTGTTTGACATTTTTGATCATAAGATGGGGATTGAAGAACTTGACAGTCCATTATTTTTAGAGAGGGTGTTACATTGCAAGCATGAGCGATTTCCTAAGGAAGTCGCATTAGTAGTTACGAAGCATGCTTATGGAAAGTTATTTTACCTCTTGGCTGGAGATAAAGTGGAAAAAGAGAGTAATGCCAAAGCTTCTGCACTATTGCAATCGAAAAGAATCCAGGTAGAGAGTGAGAATCTTAGGGAGATCACTCTATATCTGGCAAGAGAGGAAATGGAATTAGAGAATTCTATAGTAGTAGAATATGGTGGATGTTCAAAAGAAATTTCTTTACACAATTATTCTAGCATCACAATACAGCTAGTATATGGGCAAATTCAAGATAAGAAGATTTCGAAAGAGGATTTTTATTCATTTTATGATCGGATTGGAATTCCTAAGAAACTCCTTGGAATGGAATCAGTCTATGCGGATGCATGTTCGATTATCATTGCCGGATATGAAAAAGAGACTCTTCCACAGGAATTAAAGAAGATAGCTAGAAAGTTGCAGCATCCACTAAAAGAGAGGGCAAGAAATTATCGATATCAGCTAGCCAATGAAAGCGAATTTGTTAAGAATCGTAACTTGGTATATATGGAGAATGTAAAGAATCAGACTCAATATGGAAAGATGATTTGTGAACAGAATCATATGGAAGTAAGGGAGGAGGCTCTCATCTATGAGAATCAAATATATCATGCACCATATTTTCTTTTCCTGAGATGCGGACATCCACTACATCAGGAGAGAGAGATTCTTTATCTGGTACATTCAGATGCCTCAAAAGAAATGTTAGATACCTTTGAAAAGTTTGGAATCTCTCCATTATTTGATGGTGACGTTTTATTATTTTCAGAGGGATCAATTCGGAAAGTAGAATAACAAATAATTAATTAAGTCCAGCGGTGTGATGTCAAGTGAGAAATGAAATAAAAATCATATATTTTTGCATATATATCAGGAAAACAAAAAACGACCACCTAAGCCCTGTCGACCAGTTTTTTAAAATGAGCAGGGCGTACTCAACTGCAGATAGATTTTTCTATTCTGTTGGGCGATATAGGCGATTGTCTTTAAGCAGTGTAAAGACTAACCTCACAAATTTACGAGCAGTTAATGCGAGTGCACGTTTGTGTTGATATCTGTTCACCTCTTTGTACTTTTGGTGATAGAAAGCTTTGTACTCCTTGTCGCATCTTATAAGTGAGAATGCAGCTTCACACAGATAATACTTTAAAAATCGGTTGCCAGATCGGATGAGTCTTGTGTTTTGTGCTTCAAAATCACCAGACTGGTGATGAGTCCAGGCAAGACCTGCATATTTCGCAAGCTGCGCCTGATTTTCAAAACGATTGATATCTCCAATCTCTGCTATGATTCCGGCAGAATAGACAGGTCCTATTCCAGAAATAGAAATCAATACGTTTGGCAAGAGTTCCATCTGAGCAGAGATTGCTTTATCGAACTCTTTGATTTGAGCATCCAATGCCTTTATCGAGGTTATGGATATAGAAAGCACCTGATTTACAGAATCATTTACCGTTTTAGGTAAACGGTAAGAACTCCGGGCTGCTTTCTGAATGGCTTTGGCTACCGCATCGGGATCTGGAAAGCGGTTCTTTCCTTTTTCCATGATAAAAGTGGTAAGTTCTTGTAAGTCCATATAGGCCAGTGCTTCTGCGGATTCGAATTCGTCGTAGACAGCAAGGGCGGTAGTACTGAAGGTATCTGAAAATACCTTCTCCTGTGTCATGGTTGAATACTTCTTGAACAGTACATTCATAAACCGTTGCTTTTCCCTGGTGAGGTTGCAGACGGCAAAGTATCGTGCTCGTGTAAGGTTCTGGAGAGCTTTGTAGTGATAATCTCCTATGTATACCTCTTTGTTGATTGAACAGGGAATACTTCTTCCCCGGCGGCAGGGGAGGCATATGCTCACCAGGCGCGGTTTCTTCAAACTTCCGCAGCATATGGATTTCAGCCGGGTTGAAGCGGGACGGCAGAGTTAAGCCAAGGGCCTATGATTTCAGGCATCATTTTGCCTGTGCAAACATAATGCGCTGGTCTGAAGAAGGCAGGGATGTCCATGCGATGCTCCCGTACCTCATGAGGTATATGGGGCATGCCTCTCTGGAGAGCACCTACTATTACATCCACCTCATACCTGATTATTTCCCGCAGTATTTTGCCCTGACGGCATCTGCTGAAGATCTGATACCGGAGGTGGAAGACTATGAAGTATAGCAGGAAGAAGGATAAGGACTTCTGGCTGCTTGCCCGCTCATACCTTCACGACTATATGCCGGCTGTCCGGAACCTGTCGGATAAATCTGTAGATGCTTATAAGCAATCGCTGAAGACATACCTGACATTTCTGGAAGAAGCAAAGTCACTGACAGAAGACAGGGTCACATTTGACGCTTTTACAAGAGACAATATAAAGGAGTATGTCACCTGGCTGAAGGGAAAAGGATTTTCAGCAAAGACGATAAACCTGAAGCTGACTGCCATACGCTCTTTCCTTAAATATTGCTCCGGGGAGGACTTCGAACTCAGGGGTGTATATACCGGTGCCTGCCCAGTGAAAAAGATCAAGGAGGAGAAAAAGCCTATAGAATACCTTTCTCCAGAAGCTACATCCGCAATCCTGGCAGCCTACGGTTCAACGACTGCCAAACACCGGCGGAACCGCATGATGCTCATCCTGCTGTATGATAGTGGGGCAAGAGTTCAGGAGATCTCCGATCTCACTGTATCTTCTCTCCATACGGACGCAAAGAACCCCTACATCACACTTGCGGGCAAGGGACGCAAGAGCTGTAACGTGCCGCTCATGTCAAAAACCGTAAAGCATCTGGAGGTGTACCTTAGGGAATTTCATCCCAAAGGAGATGAAGCACCTTTATTTTACAGCCTTATGGATGGAAAGCCCCACAA
>OLZF01000562.1_pt1 | contig 37118 bp, 36 predicted proteins | sample 1674391 | NCBI WGS metagenome assembly OLZF01 (sample SAMEA103958166, study PRJEB25191) | human gut metagenome | biome: human-associated habitat [ENVO:00009003]; feature: intestine environment [ENVO:2100002]; material: feces | place: Germany | collected 2013/2015
GGCGATTGCGGGAGCACAAAGTGCGGAGCAATCGACTTTCATGAATAGTGATGTCTGCGTTAGCAGACATGTCCGTTTAGGAGGTATAAAAGTTGGGATTTATAGCGCATGTAAAAGAAGAATTTGCGGTCATCAAAGAGCGTGATCCGGCGATCAAATCGCCCTGGGAAGTCTTACTGTATCCGAGCTTCCGGGTTATGCTGAAGTACCGGAAGGCGCATAAGCAATATCTGAGGGGGCACTATTTCCGGGCAAGATGGATTTCTCAGCGTGCAGCAAGAAAGACGGGAATTGAGATTCATCCGGGTGCAACAATCGGCAAAGGTCTGTTCATCGATCATGGAGCAGGCGTTATTATCGGAGAGACAGCAGTCATTGGGGATAATGTTACGTTATACCAGGGTGTCACATTGGGTGGTACAGGAAAGGAAACAGGAAAGCGCCACCCAACACTGGAGGACAATGTGATGGTCAGCGCGGGTGCAAAGATTATCGGTTCCTTTACAATAGGAGAAAACTCCAAGATCGGGGCGGGAAGCGTAGTTCTTGAGGCAGTACCGCCCAATTGTACGGTGGTTGGTGTTCCCGGACGTGTAGTAAAACGGGAAAATGTCAGAGTTCCGAGAGAAACCATGGATCAGTGCCATCTGCCGGATCCGGTGTTGGATGATATTCGGGTTTTGCAGTGTGAAAACACGGAACTTATAAACCGGGTTCTGGAATTGGAAAAACGTCTGAAAGATATTGAAAAAAACAGTGTAGCAGAATAAAAAGAGAAGAGGAGAAAAATATGAAGTTTTACAATACCCTGACAAAGAAAAAAGAAGAATTTGTTCCGTTGAAAGAAGGTAAAATCAGCATGTATGTGTGCGGTCCTACCGTATATAACTTTATTCATATCGGTAATGCACGTCCGATGATTGTATTTGACACGGCACGCCGTTATATGGAATACAAAGGATTCGAAGTGAATTATGTATCGAATTTTACGGATGTGGATGATAAAATTATCGCAAAGGCAATCGAGGAGGGCATATCTGCGGAAGAGGTTTCCCAGCGCTATATCGCTGAATGCAAAAAGGATATGGCGGATATGAATGTGCGCCCTGCGACCACACATCCATTGGCAACACAGGAGATTCCGGGGATGCTTGAGATGATCCAGACTTTGATGGATAAGGGCTATGCTTATAATGTGAATGGAACCGTATATTTCCGTACCAGAAAGTTTGAAGAATATGGAAAATTGTCTCATAAAAATCTGGATGACCTGCGTTCCGGCAACCGTTCTCTGCTGGTGACCGGAGAGAACCAGAAGGAAGATCCGTTGGATTTCGTACTCTGGAAGCCAAAGAAAGAAGGCGAACCCGCATGGAAATCTCCGTGGAGCGAAGGACGTCCGGGATGGCATATCGAGTGTTCCGTAATGTCTAAAAAGTATCTGGGAGAGGAAATTGATATTCATGCCGGCGGAGAGGATCTGATTTTCCCCCATCATGAAAATGAAATCGCACAGAGCGAGTGCTGTAACGGAAAGCCATTTGCCCGTTATTGGCTGCATAATGCTTTTTTGAATATTGACAACCGTAAGATGAGTAAATCTCTGGGGAACTTTTTCACTGTCCGTGAGATTGGTGAGAAGTATGATCTTCAGGTCCTTCGATTCTTCATGCTGTCCGCACATTACAGAAGTCCGCTGAATTTCAGTGCGGATATTATGGAATCTTCCAAGAACGCGCTGGAACGTATTGTGACGGCAGTCGATAACTGCAAACATGTGGCAGAAACCGGATCAACGCAGGAGCTTTCTGCAAAAGAGCAGGAAAAGCTGCAGTGTATGAAGGAATATCGTATAAAATTTGAAACTGCCATGGAAGATGATCTGAACACTTCGGATGCGATCGCAGCAATTTTTGAACTGGTTAAATTTGCAAATACAGAAGTGCATGAGGGAAGTTCCAAAGCATTTGCAGAGGCAGTAAAAGAAGAAATTGTGTCATTGTCCGATATTCTGGGTCTGCTGGTGGAACGCAAAGCGGAGACGTTGGATGAAGAGATTGAAGCGTTGATCGCGCAGCGTCAGGCAGCAAGGAAAGCAAGAGATTTTGCAAGAGCAGATGCGATTCGTGATGAACTGCTGGCGAAGGGAATCATTCTGGAAGATACCCGTGAAGGAGTAAAATGGAAGAGAGCTTAATTACTTATCTAAATGAACAATTCCACCGGGAGGATGTGGACATCAGGACCTATTCGCCCCTGACACTGGCTTATATCGGTGATGCCATCTATGATTTGCTGATCCGCACCCTGCTGGTGGAAAAGGGAAACACACAAGTCAATAAACTGCATAAGCGTGCCAGCAGTCTGGTAAAGGCGGAAAAGCAGTCTCAGATGATTGAGATTCTGGAACTCCATTTTACAAAAGAGGAAGAACAGATTTATAAGAGAGGCAGGAATGCAAAATCATTTACCAGTGCCAAGAATGCAAGTATTGCGGATTACCGGAGAGCCACAGGATTTGAAGCAGTAATGGGATACCTGTATCTGACCGGAAAGTATCACAGAATGATAGATTTGGTTAAACTGGGTCTGGAGCCCGGGAAAGAGGAAAAGGATGGAAAACGGTAAGAAAGAAATTTTTACAGAGAACAAAATAGAGGGAAGGAATGCAGTGCTGGAGGCGCTTCGTTCCGGCCGCAGTGTGGATAAAATTTATGTGTTGATGGGGGCTCATGACGGTCCGATCCAGTCGATTCTCAGGGAAGCTAAGAAGCATGATACAATCATCAGTTATGTATCGAAAGAACGGTTGAATCAGATTTCTGAGACGGGGAACCATCAGGGAGTTATCGCCATTGCAGCGTCTTATGGATATGCTTCGGTGGAGGAGATTCTTGAAAAAGCAAAAGAAAAGGGGGAACCGCCGTTTATATTTCTGTTGGATGGAATTGAAGATCCCCACAATCTTGGTGCAATCCTCAGAACAGCCAATCTGGCAGGGGCTCATGGAGTTATTATTCCAAAACACAGGGCAGTGGGGCTGACGGCAACTGTGGCAAAGACTTCCGCAGGAGCCATCAATTATACACCGGTTGCCAAAGTGACCAATCTTGGTATGACGATCGACCAGCTCAAGAAAGAGGGGCTGTGGTTTGCATGTGCCGATATGGGAGGAACCCGGATGTATGATCTGGATCTGAAAGGGCCGATCGGTCTGGTAATCGGAAATGAAGGGGAAGGTGTCAGCCGTCTTGTACGGGAAAAATGCGATTTTATCGCATCCATTCCCATGAAGGGTGATATTGATTCTCTCAATGCATCTGTGGCAGCAGGGGTGCTTGCCTATGAGATTGTAAGACAGCGGGGATAAGATGAAAAATTATGGTGGATATTCAGATGATCAATTAATCGGGATGCTGCGGGAGGGGGAACGGGAAATTGCAGACTATCTGGTGGACAAATATAAGAACCTGGTCCGCAGGAAAGCCCGCGCCCTGTACCTGGCAGGCGGAGATCATGAAGATCTGATTCAGGAAGGAATGCTGGGGCTTTTTAAAGCGGTGCGGGAATACAAGCCTGACAAAGAGGCAGGCTTTTATACTTTTGCAAGTTCTTGTATCACGAATCAGATGTATAAGGCGGTGACTTCTTATCAGAGACAGAAGCATCAGCTGCTGAATAATTCTCTGTCTTTGAATGAGCTGGAGGAAGATAAGACCTGGAATTTGATTACAGAGGATAGTCCGGAAAAAATTTTGCTGGAGCAGGAACAAAGTGCACATCTCAATCGTAGAATTGATGCGGCTTTAAGCCCTTTTGAGAGGCAGGTGCTGGAATTGTATCTGGAGGGAGATGATTATATCCGGATCAGCGAAAAGATGGATCGATCTCCAAAATCCATAGATAACGCATTACAGAGAATACGGAGAAAAGTAAGGGAAACGTTGGAGCGTGTCTGAAAAAAATCAGACACGCTCTTATCTGCTTGTCGGAGTATTTTTTGTTAATCTTCTTTTACATACAATCCGGAAATCCAGCCGATTGTATCCTTTACTTTTATATGATAAAAACCATTTTGCGTCTGACCGTCGATTTCAAATCGATTTCCTTTATTTAAAGTCAGAAGAATATTATTGTTTACCGTGGCATCCGGGGTACTGCGGACGCGGACGTCATTTCCTGTACTTGTGGCCGTCCCGGTTGCAATCCAGCCAGAGGAAGCTGCGTTTGAAACATCCGGCTTTACGTAATCGCCGGAAATCCATCCGATATAAGGAACACTGTTAAGTACCACACGAATTTGGTGCCAGCCATTATTGACTACACCATTTATCTCAAACCGGTTTCCTTTATAGAGTTTGCCGATAGGAGTTCCATTTGGTGTGATTCTTACCCGAACACCATTTCCTGTGCAGGTTGCAGTACCAATTGCGTGAAATGTTTGATTGGAATCTCCGGCATCACCTTCGCCGCTGCTGTCCCAGGTTGCTTTGAAGGTGTTGAAGGTTCCGTATTCCTGTTTCAGGCGTGTTGTGGTACTTCCCCAGGAAGGCAGATACAGATGGGGACGGTCCACAAACGAGGTCCAGTCTCCGCCCCACGCAAGGCCGATGCCCTTTGCAAGAGCTGCAACGCGTGAAAAGAAAGTATCATCATCGTATGCGTGACCAGCCACGTTTTTATAAAAATCAAATGCGATGCCCCACTGATGCTGGCTGGAATAGGAACTTCCGGGTGCATTTGTGATGATTGAGCCGGGCTTTGTACGACCCTGTGCATAAAGTTCATCTTGTTCCTGAACAGAGCGGAAGCATTCGCCGATTCCGAGGGGAAGTCCTTCTCTTTTACAAAGCTCTGTTAATTTTGTGATTTTGTTCTGTAATTCCGGGTGTAATTGAGAAATGTCTCTTGCCATTTTAAATTCCCTTTTTCTTTATATTATGATACCAGGGTCAAAAGGTTATATGTTTTATGCAAGCATGACTTTTGGACCCGTAAAACATGAGAAAGTAGACCGGATAGGGCGGATTTCGAAGGTTTTTAGAATTGTGGGAGCACACAGTGCGTGGCAATCCGTAGGAATCATGGGTCAAAAAGCGAAAAATATGAATAAAAAAGCTCTGGCATCTACCAGAGCTCTTAAAAGCTGATGACGGGACTCGGACCCGTGACCTCCTCACTACCAATGAGGTGCGCTACCACCTGTGCCACATCAGCCTTTTTGTTCGAAGCGTTTTGTGTTCGCTACAAGTAGAAATTTTACCAAAAAGCTATGTGCTTGTCAACCCTTTTTTTGAAAAATAAGTTGCGGCTTTGCATAAAAATAAATTCACAAAAAATCGGGTGTATTTTTGGATAAAAATAAGTTCACAAAGATTTTAGGGTGAAACGCCCACGTTTTAGTCAGAGTCATGAATTCATCAGATTTAAAAGATTCATATTGACATTTGATTTTGTCTTTTATAAGATAGGGCTCAGAAATTCACAGAGGAGGAGCGTGGACTTTTATGGCAAAGAATGCGACAAAGGATATGACGTCGGGTTCCCCAATGAAATTGATATTGGGTTTTGCATTTCCGATGTTGCTGGGGCTTTTGTTTCAGCAGTTTTACAGCATGGTGGATACGATTATTGTCGGAAGATGGCTGGGGGTAAATTCATTGGCCGCCGTAGGTTCCACCGGATCAATCAACTTTATGGTCATCGGTTTTTGTGTTGGAGTCTGCAGTGGGTTTGCCATACCGGTGGCACAGAAGTTCGGGGCGGGAGATTATACGGCACTCAGAAAGTTTGTGGCGAACAGTGTCTGGATTTCTGCGGTTTTTGCGGCTGTTATGACGGTTGTGGTGTGTGCGCTTTGCATGAATATTCTGCGTTGGATGAACACGCCTTCCGATATCATAGAGGAAGCATATGAATATATCATTGTTATTTTTTTGGGAATACCCGTTATATTTTTATATAATCTGCTGTCCGGAATTTTACGTTCCTTAGGAGACAGCAAAACGCCGGTCTTTTTTTTGGTGCTTTCATCAATTCTGAATATTGTGTTGGATGTGGCATCTATCGGTGTTTTACATATGGGAGTGGAAGGACCCGCCTGGGCAACGGTTATTTCTCAAGGGGTGTCCGGGGTTTTATGCCTGTTCTATATGATGAAGCATTTTGAAATTTTGAGAATCCGAAAAGAAGAGTGGAGAATCGAAGGGCGTTATATTGTTACCTTGTGCAATATGGGAGTACCGATGGGTCTGCAGTATTCGATAACGGCTGTGGGCAGTGTTATTTTGCAGACAGCGGTGAATTCTTTGGGATCTATGGCCGTTGCAGCTGTCACGGCAGGTTCCAAAGTGGCTATGTTTTTCTGCTGTATGTTTGATGCTTTGGGCGGAACAATGGCAACCTACGCAGGGCAGAATGTAGGTGCAAGGAAAATGGAACGGATCAATCAGGGGATGAAAGCTTCTGTCGTGATTGGTGCTGTTTATTCCGTACTGGCATGTATTGTATTGATCTGTTTTGGAAGAACAATTGCACTTTTGTTCATGAAAGCGGATGAAGTTCAGATTCTGGGCAGAGTACAGCACTTCCTGATTATCAACAGTTTATTTTATATTCCCCTTGCCCTGGTGAATATTGTAAGATTTTGTATTCAGGGAATGGGCTTTAGTACATTTGCCATATTGGCAGGTGTCTGTGAGATGGCCGCAAGAGCTTTCGCCGGATTTTTACTGGTACCCATCTTTGGATTCGATGCGGTATGTTTTGCGAATCCTCTTGCATGGATCTGTGCGGATGCATTTTTGATTCCGGCACACCTGTTTTGTATGAAGAAGCTTAGGAAGATGTTGGGAGGTTAACGGATGTGAAATCCGCCTTCTGCCTGTAAAGAAAGCGGATTAAAAAAGAAGAAATCTATCAACATTTTTTCAATATTGTGGTAAAATGATGGGAAAGAGAGAAATATGGAGGAGAAAAAGATGGAATCGAGAGTAGAGAAAACACTGGAACTTCATGCAAAGGGATATAATTGTGCGCAGGCGGTTGCCTGTACCTATTGTGATCTGGTGGGTGTTGATGAAGATACGATGTTCAAAATCATGGAAGGATTTGGTCTTGGTATGGGATGTATGCAGGGCACTTGTGGGGCAGTATCCGGCGCCCAGGCATTGATTGGTATGAGAAAAAGTAAAGGATGTGCAGATCCCACCAGCAAAGCTGCAACATATCAGGTTGCCAAAGAGGTGATGAGAAAGTTTGCCGGGAAAAACGGCAGCGTAGTCTGTAAGGAACTGAAAGGTGTGGAAACCGGAAAAATGCTCAGAAGCTGCGACGGTTGTATTCAGGATGCGGCGAGAATTGTGGAAGAAATACTGGAAGATTGATGTTTCGCAATCGTCTATCCGGATGTATATTTGTAAAAGGGCCCGGCAGTATCCGGGCTCTTTTACGATAGAGTTTTTGGGATTTTCAGCACGGTTTAGGCGGTGGAGGAGGTTTTTTTGGAAGATTCACCAGGATAATGTCATCACCGATCTGACAGATACATTCCCAGGGGATGATCAGATCTTTTTCCCTGCCAAGAAATCCGCAGAATTTTCCTGGTCCGGGTATAATCAGTGCTGTAACAACTCCTGTCACTGGGTTGAACTCAAGATCAATCGGGCAGCCCAGGGATTTACAGTCGCAGACATTGATGACCTCTTTTTGACGCAAATCTAAAACACGCATGTCAGAAAGCCTTTTTAGCAGTATATGTTGACAGCGAAGGGATTAGAACTTATACTGAAAATTGCTTTCCGTGAGATGTGCGTCCCGGTTTGTGGGAGATTTGTCTCAAATGAGGGAGGCGTAGCAATCCGTAGGTATCATGGGGAAAAATACTTTTTGACCCCAACATCATTATATACGGAAAATTCTGTACTTTTATAAAAGCGGATAAATTTTGAACGTGTCAGTACACCAGATCAGGAAAGCGAGGAGAATATAGGATGAGGTGTCCCTTTTGTAACCAGGACAATACAAGGGTTGTGGACTCCCGGCCGGTGGAGGAGAGCAATGCAATTCGCAGGCGGCGGATGTGTGATGCCTGCGGCAAACGATTTACCACTTATGAAAAGGTGGAGACGATTCCTTTGATTGTTATCAAAAAAGATCAGAACCGGGAGCAGTATGACCGGCAGAAAATAGAGGCCGGAGTTTTGCGTGCGTGTCATAAGCGTCCGATTGCGATACAGCAGATTAAGGAACTTGTGGATTCTGTGGAGAATGAGATTTTTAATATGGAAGAGCGGGAGGTACCCAGTACGGTGATCGGTGAAATGGTGATGAACCGGATGAAGGAGCTGGATGCAGTGGCTTATGTACGTTTTGCATCTATTTATAGAGAATTTAAAGATGTAAATACTTTTATGGATGAATTGAAGAAAATGCTGAAGTAAAACTTTGGAAGATATCAAATCAGGCTATACAGATCAGAAAATGAATTTTTTAATATGGTTTAGAAAAATAGCTGAAATTATTTGACAAAGAACAGGTTTTGAGATACAATTTTAACAACGCATAGTAATTTAGCACGTTAAAGTGTTAGGAAAAAGATAAGCGAGGTAAAAGGTATGAAAAAGATAATTGCAGTTATGACAGCATTGATGCTTACGGCATCTATGGCAGCATGCGGCTCTGAAAAATCGAATAATGATGCAGCAAGCGGGTCAAAAAGCGAAAGCAGTGCTCCGTCTTCAGACGGAACGGTCTACGAGGTTGGTATCTGCCAGTTGGTACAGCACGATGCATTGGATGCGGCAACACAGGGATTTAAAGATGCACTTGTGGAAAAGCTTGGTGAAGATGGTGTCAAATTTGATGAGCAGAATGCTTCCGGTGATTCTGCAACCTGTGCTACCATTATCAATCAATTTGTATCCTCTGATGTGGACCTGATTCTGGCGAATGCAACTGCATCTTTGCAGGCAGCTGCAGCAGGCACCGATACGATTCCGATTCTGGGAACCTCTGTTACCGATTATGCAACTGCTCTGGAGATTGACAACTGGACCGGGCTGACAGGGAAGAATATATCCGGAACTTCAGATCTGGCGCCATTGTCAGAGCAGGCGGCGATGTTGCATGAACTGTTTCCGGATGCAAAGAACGTAGGACTGTTGTACTGTTCTGCAGAAGCGAATTCTGCTTATCAGGCAGAGACGATTCAGAAGTCTTTGGAAGAATTCGGGTATACCTGTAAGACCTATACATTTGCAGATTCCAACGATATCGCATCTGTTGCGACAAGTGCGGCAGCGGACAGTGACGTTATCTATGTTCCGACTGATAACACAGCAGCTTCCAATGCAGAAGTGATCAACAACATCTGCCAGCCGGCAGGCGTGCCGATTATTGCAGGTGAAGAAGGAATTTGTGCAGGATGCGGTGTTGCAACATTATCCATCGATTATTATGACATCGGATACAAAGCAGGAGAGATGGGATATGAGATTCTTGTAAATGGCGCCGATATTACAAAAATGGAAATTGCAACCGCAGAAAATGTTACAAAGAAATACGATGCGGATCGCTGCAAAGAACTGAATATTACAATTCCGGAAGGTTATGTAGCAATCGAAAAATAGTTGCAGCGGTATATCCATTTTCAGGCTGCAGCAAATAAGCAGCAGGGAACTGCCGGAAGGGGCGGCAAAAGGAGGAAACTTCTTTGCCGCCCTTCCTGATATTTTTTATCGTATAGGAAACAGGAGGATAAAACGTGGACGTTGTAAAACTTTTAAATGCCATGCCGGGTGCATGTGCACAGGGGCTGATCTGGGGCCTTATGGCAATTGGTGTGTATATAACATACAAAATTCTGGATCTTGCAGATCTGACGGTGGATGGTACAATGTGTACCGGAGGAGCCGTCTGTATTATGATGATGCTGAACGGTCATTCGGTTGGCTTTTCATTGCTCTGTGCTTTTGCCGCCGGAATGTTGGCGGGACTGGTCACCGGAGTTCTTCACACAACTATGGGAATACCGGCGATTCTGGCAGGAATTCTGACTCAATTAGGCTTATATTCTGTCAATCTGCGGATTATGGATGGGAAATCCAATCAGGCAATCAGTGTAGATAAGTATGATCTTCTGGTATCTCTTCGTTATGTGAAGGGAGTTCCTTTTTATAAGAATACCTTGTTTGTAGCAGTAATTTTTATTGTTGTGCTGGTTGGAATCTTATATTGGTTTTTCGGAACAGAACTTGGATGCTCTGTTCGTTCTACCGGTTCGAATGCCGATATGGCACGTGCACAGGGAATCAATACGAATTTCTGTAAGATTCTGGGGCTGATGCTGTCAAACGGCATTGTGGCACTGGCAAGCGGATTATATGCCCAGTATCAGGGATTTGCGGATGTCAATGCCGGGCGAGGTGCAATTGTTATCGGTTTGGCCGCAGTTATTATCGGACAGGTTGTCTTTGGACGGATCAGCGGTAATTTTGCTTTGAGATTGCTGTCAGTTGCTTTGGGGGCAATTATATATTACATGGTGCTTCAGATTGTATTGTGGCTGGGGCTGAATTCCAATGACCTGAAGCTGTTGTCTGCCATAGTGGTAGCGATTTTCCTGGCAATTCCGGTCTTATGGGAGAAATGGAAGATCAAACGTGCCTATACGGAAGGAGGAAACCTGTAATGTTGATACTGAGCAATGTGGAAAAGACCTTTAACAAAGGCACAATTAACGAAAAGAAAGCTTTGACAGGTGTGGATCTGACATTGAAAGACGGTGATTTTGTTACTGTCATCGGCGGAAACGGTGCAGGAAAATCCACAATGCTGAATATGATTGCCGGGGTGTATCCGATTGATAAAGGGAAAATCATCTTAAATGGCGAGAATATTTCCCAGTGGCCGGAGCACAAGCGGGCAAAGTTTCTGGGACGTGTATTTCAGGACCCGATGCGTGGTACGGCTGCCAATATGGAAATTATAGAAAATCTGGCACTGGCATATCGAAGAGGAATGAAGCGGGGCTTAAATTGGGCGGTGACCAGGGAAGAGAAGGCAAAATATCAGAAAGCGCTGCAGGAACTGGATTTGGGATTGGAAAATCGTATGACCAGTAAGGTGGGGCTGCTCTCCGGCGGGCAGCGTCAGGCGTTGACTTTGCTGATGGCTACACTTCGGAAGCCCGAACTTCTGCTCCTTGATGAGCATACGGCAGCACTTGATCCGAAGACTGCGGCGAAGGTTCTGGATCTTACGGAAAAAATCATTGCGGAGAATCATTTGACGGCGATTATGATCACACATAATATGAAGGATGCGATCCGTCTTGGAAATCGGCTGATTATGATGCATGAGGGACGAGTCATCTATGATGTATCCGGAGAAGAAAAGAAAAACCTGAAAGTTTCTGACCTGCTGGCAAAATTTGAGCAGGTATCCGGCGAGGAATTCGCAAATGACAGAATGATGTTGGCTTGAAAATCGGCTGGAACGGCGTCTTACAGACAGAACAATGTCTGGAGGATGCCGTTTTTTGGTTCCGTAGGAGACTACTTGGGACTTTGCTGTTTCGGAACTTGCATTTTAGGGCATAAAATGATAAACTTATAAGAATATATTGGAGAGAGCGATGAATTTTCAGACATGCTCTTTGAAATCTAGTGCAGCATTCAAGCATTAATGAAATGCTGCACTAGAGCGTGTTTGAAAATTGCTTTCCGCAAGATGTATTCCACAATTTGTGGGATATTTGGTTCAAATAAGGGAGGCGTAGCGGGCTACGCTGACCGAATTTGGGACAAATAGACCGCAAAGTGGGGGATGCAGATTGCGGGAATGGATTTTCAAACACGCTCTAGGAATGCATGCATGGCAGGCATTGCTTTCGGAAAGCAGGAAAGTCAGAGTTGACGAAAGAATGAATTGATAGCAGGAGAGGAGTAGGAGAACATGAGAACGTTTTTAAAATCATCAAAATTAGATAATGTGTTATATGATGTGCGCGGTCCAGTTGTAGCCGAGGCAAACAGGATGGAAGAGGAAGGAAAGCATATTCTGAAGCTGAATATCGGAAACCCTGCACCGTTTGGGTTTTCGGCACCGGAAGAGGTGATCGCGGACATGATGCAGAATGTCCGGAACAGTCAGGGATATTCCGAATCACACGGTATATTTGCAGCCAGAAAAGCAATTATGCAGTATTGCCAGATCAAAAATATACCGAACGTTTCCATGGATACCATTTACACCGGAAACGGTGTCAGTGAACTGATTAATCTGGCGATGCAGGCACTTCTGGATAACGGCGATGAGATTTTAATTCCGTCACCGGATTATCCGCTTTGGACTGCTTGTGCAACACTTTCCGGCGGAAAGGTTGTTCATTATATCTGTGATGAACAGTCGGAATGGAATCCGGATATTGAAGACATCAGGAAGAAAATCACGGACAGGACGAAAGCTATTGTAATTATCAATCCGAACAATCCTACCGGAGCGCTGTATCCAAAAGAAATTCTGGAGCAGATCGTCCAGATTGCCAGAGAACATGAATTGATGATTTTTTCCGATGAAATCTATGATCGGTTAGTGATGGATGGATTAGAGCATATATCTATCGCATCTCTTGCACCGGATCTGTTCTGTGTCACCTTTTCAGGACTGTCAAAGTCTCATATGATAGCAGGATTCCGTGTGGGTTGGATGGTGTTAAGCGGCGCGAAGGAAAAAGGAAAAGATTATATTGAAGGGCTGAATATGCTGTCCAATATGAGACTTTGTTCCAATGTTCCGGCACAGACCATCATTCAGACCGCCTTAGGGGGGTATCAAAGTGTCAATGAATACATTCGTCCGGGCGGAAGAATTTATGAACAGAGGGAATTTGTCTATCATGCACTTAAGGATATCCCGGGCATTTCTGTGGTAAAGCCTAAGGCAGCATTCTACATTTTCCCGAAACTGGATACGGAAAAGTTCCATATTACCAACGATGAGCAGTTTGCCTATGATTTTCTGAGGGAAAAGCGTGTACTTCTGGTGCATGGAGGCGGTTTTAACTGGAAGGAGCCGGATCATTTCCGTGTAGTGTATCTTCCGGATCTGCGTACCCTGGAATCGGCAACGGGGAAATTGGCTGATTTCCTGTCTCATTACAGACAGAAGTAACATTTGTTCATTCTTTTTTTAGAATTGAAAGCTATACGAATTGTCAGAAAAATGTTATAATACAGATATATGTTTTCACAGACAGAATCATGGAGAATAAGCGGCGAAAGGCAGGATTCCGCCAAATAAGATATCGTGAGGTGAGACGATGAAGCTTGACAAAAAAACAATGCGTAACATACAGTGGCTGATTGTGTTTACTGTCATGGTAATTGTGATTTGTTTTAAAATTGATTCTGTAATGGCAGGAGTTCAATATGTTATTGCTCTGTTGTCTCCGTTTCTTTTAGGGGCTGCAATGGCATTTGTCATCAATGTATTAATGCGGTTTTTAGAAGAGAAGGTTTTTGGAAGCAGATATCTGCGGGACAAAAGGATGATTATGAAGATCAGGCGTCCATCCAGTCTGATTCTGGCGATTTTGTGTATTCTTGGTCTGATGTGTATTATCTGTTTTGTTGTGATCCCACAGTTGGGAGTGGCAGTCGCAAAACTGTCCAATGATATTCAGACGTTTGTTCCGGAACTTCAGGGATGGCTGACAGATATTTTGAAGCGGTATCCTAAGATTAAAGAGGTTCTGGAACCTTATCTTACTGCGAATCCGGACTGGAATTCCATTATGGATACCATCACGAATTTTCTGAAAAACGGAGGAAGCAACTTTCTTGGAAATACGGTATCTGCGGCTACACAGGTGGCAGGTACGATTGTCAGTTATGTATCATCTTTTGTGATTTCATTTATTTTTGCTTGTTACATTTTGATTCAGAAAGAAACGTTAGGCAGGCAGTGTGAAAAGGCGATGACAGCATTTCTGCCCGAGGGGGCAGTGAGCAGGATTTTGGAAATTGCTTCACTTTGCCAGCGGATTTTTTCGAAATTTATTGCAGGTCAATGTCTGGAAGCATGTGTATTGGGACTTATGTTTTTTATTGTACTTTCGATTGGCAGATTTCCATATGCGCTTCTGATCTCCGTAATGATTGCCTTTCTGGCATTAATTCCAATTTTTGGTGCATTTATTGGTTGTGTCCTGGGTGCATTTCTGGTATTTACCGAAAGCCCTGTACGTGCACTGGCATTTATCTGTGTATTTTTGGTTGTACAGCAGTTAGAGGGAAACCTGATTTATCCGAGAGTGGTCGGAGGATCTATCGGACTTCCGCCGATATGGGTACTGGCAGCAGTTTCGCTTGGAGGCAGCCTTTTTGGTATTCTTGGTATGCTGGTATTTATTCCGCTGACTTCCGTGATTTATGCATTGTTTAAGAAGGAAGTAAATCAGCGTCTGGAGCGAAAGGCAGTTAAGCAGAAGTAAACAGGAAGAAAGGGCGGAAAGAATTGATGCCGCAGAGGCAGTTTAAGCGTGCATAGAGCAGTTGCAGGCAAGGAGCAGAAAGGGGAAAGAATATATGGCATTTAAGAACAAAGTAACACCGGAAATTGAAACATTGACAGAAATCTGTAAGCAGAATTCCCAAATTGATACAAGCCTCTATGGAAAGTATGAGGTAAAGCGGGGACTTCGTGATGTGAACGGAAGCGGTGTTCTGGCAGGATTGACGGAGATTTCAGAGATTGTTTCATTTAAGAATATTGATGGGGAGAAAGTACCCTGTGAAGGGGAACTGTACTACCGCGGTATCAATGTGCAGGAGTTGACAAAGGGATTTTTAAGTGAGAAGCGGATGGGATTTGAGGAGACAACGTATCTGCTGTTGTTCGGAAGTCTGCCTACAGAGTCTCAGTTAAAGCATTTTCAGACGATCCTGCGCGCGCAGCAGTCACTTCCCAAAAATTTTGTACGTGATGTTGTGATGAAAGCACCGAGCAAAGATATGATGAATACACTTTCCAGAAGCGTATTGACATTGTATGCTTACGATCCTCAGGCGGATGATATCTCACTGCCGAATGTTTTAAGACAGTGTCTGACATTGATTTCTGTATTTCCAATGTTATCAGTATACGGTTATCAGGCATATAATCATTATATTAAGGGAAAAAGTTTGTATATTCATAATCCGGATAAAAAATTGTCAACGGCAGAAAACATTCTTCGTATGCTGCGGGCAGATAAAAAGTATACACCACTGGAAGCTACAATTCTGGATCTTGCGCTGGTACTGCATATGGAGCACGGCGGAGGTAACAACTCTACATTTACGACTCATGTTGTATCTTCTTCCGGTACCGATACGTATTCTGCAATCGCAGCAGCCCTTGGTTCTCTGAAAGGACCAAAGCACGGCGGTGCCAATATCAAAGTTGTTGACATGTTTGAAGATATGAAGAAGCAGGTACATGACTGGGATGACGAAGAAGAGGTTGGAAATTATCTGAGAAAACTGCTTCATAAAGAGGCATTTGATGGGCGTGGTCTGATTTATGGTATGGGTCATGCGGTATATTCCATTTCTGATCCGAGAGCAAATATCTTTAAAGGGTTTGTTGAGAAGCTGGCGATGGAAAAGGGAAGAGAGAAAGATTACAGATTATATGCATTGGTTGAGCGGATGGCACCGCAGATTATTGCCGAGGAGCGTCATATCTATAAAGGTGTCAGTGCGAATGTGGACTTTTACAGCGGATTTGTGTATAGTATGCTGGATCTTCCGACAGAGTTGTATACACCGATGTTTGCGATTGCGCGTATCGTGGGCTGGAGTGCGCACCGTATGGAAGAACTGATCAATGCAGATAAGATTATCCGTCCTGCATACAAGGCAGTGAAGGAAAAAGAAATATATGTTCCGCTGCATGAGCGGATGGATTGAGTGAGGATTGTATGAGTCAGAAAGGACTATTTCACACTTTTTATCCGGATCAGTGGGAGGATTCCACCTACGGGATTGATTTTGAATGTTTGTATCGGGAAGGTTACCGCGGATTAATTTTTGATATTGACAATACGCTGGTACCTCATGGAGCGCCCGCGGATGAACGGGCAGTGGAACTCTTCCGGTATCTGCATGAACTGGGATTTTCCTGCTGCCTGTTGTCCAACAATCAGCTTTGGCGGGTAAAACCATTTGCGGAGGCGGTGCAGGCATTCTTTATTGAGAATGCCCATAAACCGTCCATCAGGAATTATCTGGAGGCATGCAGCCGGATGGGCACATCCAAAGAAACTACGATTTTTATCGGAGATCAGCTTTTTACAGATGTCTACGGCGCCAGACGCTGCGGCATGCGGAATATTCTCGTAAAACCGATTCACCCAAAGGAAGAGATTCAGATTGTTTTAAAGCGAAGGCTGGAGCGGATTGTATTATATTTCTATAAAAAACATCTGAAAAATAGTTGAAAAATCCCGAAAATTATTATAATATATAAAATAGCCATGTTGCGTTCTAAGATCGCAACATATATATGTTAAGGAGGAATATCAGGATGATATCAGCAGGTGATTTTAGAAACGGTATTACACTTGAAATCGACGGGAATGTCGTTCAGATTTTGGAATTTCAGCATGTAAAACCAGGAAAAGGCGCTGCATTCGTTAGAACAAAGTTGAAAAATGTCATTAACGGCGGTGTAGTTGAGAAAACGTTCCGTCCGACAGAGAAATTCCCGCAGGCTCGTATTGATCGTGTGGACATGCAGTATCTGTACAGTGACGGTGACTTATACAATTTCATGAACGTAGAAACATATGATCAGATTGCACTGAATGAAGAGACAATTGGTGATGCTCTGAAATTTGTGAAAGAAAATGAGATGGTAAAGGTATGTTCTTATAATGGGAATGTATTTGCAATCGAGCCTCCGCTTTTTGTGGAACTTGCAATCACGGAGACAGAGCCAGGCTTCAAGGGTGATACAGCACAGGGTGCTACGAAACCAGCAACTGTTGAAACAGGAGCACAGGTAAATGTACCGCTGTTTGTCAATGAAGGTGATGTAATTAAGATTGATACACGTACGGGTGAATATCTGAGCCGTGTATAATTGCGGATATAGAGAAGCGTCTTGGAGAACAGATAAATAAGAGGAGAGAACCTTTCGGGCGAAGGCCTGTCAGGTTCTCTCTGTTTTTATCTTATAGGATAAAACTCTCCGGGTGATGCGACTCATCTGTGTGGAGAATATTGCTTCGCAATCGTGCCCGGCACAGAAGGGGGAATCATGATTAAAGATGGATACTGTCTTCTTTCCAGTCGTAGAAATATACGTGATTGGAGAGGAGTTCCTGAGGCTCCAGCTGCGTTGTATTGATATGTTCTACCATATCCTCGAGTTCCTCTTTTGGGAATGCTTTTGATTCAGGGATCAGGATGCATTCGTGGATGCTGCTTGGCAGGATATAAAGATTAGACTGGAAAGATTCGGCGGCTTTCGCGAGGATTCCGGGATACATCATACAGATGGCGCCGAGGCAGCGTCTGGAATTGGTCAGTATATACATGGGAACGGGACTGAAAGAGGCAGTGGATACATCTTCCAGGATCAGCGACTCTTCTTCAGACAGGATTTCCCCCAAGGTTTCTTCCATGTTCTGAAGTTGAGAGGGGAGTTGATTTATTGTGTTGTTCCATGCGATCTGGTGAAGGCGATTTGGGGAGATGCCCCAGAGACTGCAGTGGTTTTCTGTGATGGTTATGGTGGCATCCCTGAGGGTTTCGTTATCCACCTGGAAATAACAGGTGATAGCCAGATCCAGGAAACGCTTATGTGGAATGGGGTCTAATTGTCTGGCATTTAAGTCATAGTTTACGATACGGCAATAGATGTGATTTTGAGCCTTTGAAAAGTCGCGGAAGGAGTCCATGGCTTCCGGGGGAATTTTAGGAATATCATGGTACTGGGAAAGCAACAGTTTGGCAAGATGTGAGATTGGAACGCCCTGGCGGTGGCGGCGGTAAAACCCATCGAGATAGATCAGCGGAGCCATCTCATCATTCTTCCGGCAGATGCATAGTGCATCAAGTATGACACAGTTATTTTTCTGCATATGCTGAATGCTTATCTGGGTGCCTGAATCAGTCAGACGTTTTACTTCTGCAACGAGGGCTTCTTGAAACATTTCATAATTCATAAATAGATACCTTTCCTTTTTTTATTATAATAAGTAATGGGCATTTTTTGCCAGGGCCCTGAAGTTATACTTTTCATGCAAGTATGAAGCGCATAACCTATTGAGTCTGGTGTTATACTTTTATTTTAACGTATCAAAAAGAAGGCAGGCGGGATCCTGAAATCTGACAACGCTAAAAACTTAAATAATAAGATGTTGGGGTCAAAAGGTATTTTGCCCCCTATGATACACGGATTGCTCCGCATTTCATGCTCCCGCAATCCTAAAAACATTCGAAATCCGCCCTATTCGGGCTACTTTCTCATGTTTTGCGCGTCCAAAAGTCATGCTTTTTCATGCAAGCATGAAACGCATGACCTTTTGACGCTTGTATCATATCATAATAATGGGAAAACTAAAAAGATAGTTCTGAATAATTAAGAGAGACGGCAATTGCGGGAGCATGAATGGCAGAGCAATCGACTTTCATGTATAGTAATGTCTGCGTCAACAGACATGTCCGTCTAGATGATAGGTAGATATAGATATATCATATCTATTTTGGAACGAAATGTCAATAAAAAAGCGTTGGAAAAAGATTTACCTAAATATTGACATTCTGCGGTGAGCGTGATATGATAATAGCGCTGTATTTAATAAACAGCTTGCATCTGTAGCTCAGGGGATAGAGCAACGGTTTCCGGTACCGTGTGCCGGGGGTTCGAATCCCTCCAGATGCGTATGAGGGAAACCGGATAAATGTTACATTTATCCGGCTTTTTCATAAATGGAGGAAAAGAGGAGAGTACATATGTCGTGGAAAGACAGATTCAGAGAATGGCTTTCAGATAATCTTAGATATATTTTGTTAGGACTGGGAATTCTTATAGTAGCAGTGCTGATTTTCTTTGGTATCAGATCGCTGACTTCTGTTATGGAAGGTTCTGATAACAGCAAGAGCATCAGTCAGACTAGCAGTGACAGCAAGGAAGAAGAGGAATCTGTCACACCATCACCGGAGCCGGAAAAAAAGCCGGAGGATGAGGCATCTCAGTCTTCTTCGGAAGAAGAGGTGACTACTTTGACCAGAGATGGGAATGAAGAAATCACGGCTCTTATGAATACATATTATACAGCTTTGGGCGGCAAGAACATGGAGGTGCTGCAAACGGTTGTAGATCATCTTTCAGAGGATGAGCAAGCGCAGATTGCGGCAGAGACGAATATCGAAGGATATCAGAACATTGCGGCGTATACATTTAACGGTCAGCAGGAAGGAACTTATGTCGTAATTGCAAGCTTTCAGTGTAAATATAGAGATATCAGTACGATGGCACCAGGTTTATGTCAGATGTATGTTTATACTAATACGGAGGGAAAACTGGTAATTGCTGCAGAAGTGGAAGATGAAGCAGTGAATAATTATATGAGCGATATTCTCAAACAGCCGGAAGTGAAGCAGCTGATTGCGGATACACAGGAAGCGTACGAGGCAGCAAGAGCATCGGATGCAAAACTGGATGCACTGATTACCAGCGTAGCAGGTGAATAAATATTTAGGAACTGTAGGAAAATAGCTCATGCATCTTGACTTGCCTATTATTTTTCTACAGTTCCTTATCAGAGAGCATCTGACTTTCCTATATGGTGATGTCTGCGTTAGCAGATATGTCCGTTTGAATCGAATAGTTTGTATAAGAAAGGGGTTGTTATTGTAAAATCCGGGGGATTTTACCGTTACAACCCCTGTCCGTTTACAGTGTATATTTGGGAATAGGTGTATGATATGATACGTTTAAACAAATACTTAAGTGATGCCGGTGTCTGTTCCAGACGTGAAGCTGACCGGATGATAGAAGCCGGCAGGGTGATGGTCGATGGCCGGAATGCAGAAGTTGGAATGCAGATTTCGGAACAGGCATGTGTGATGGTTGACGGCAGAGAGGTGAAAAGCGGTGTGGGACGGATTTACCTGGCGTATTATAAACCCAGGGGAATTGTGTGTACATTCGAGAAAAAGGAAAAGCATAACCTTTTCAGGGCATTTTCCTATCCGGAGCGTGTGACGTATGCGGGGCGGCTGGATAAAGAGTCAGAAGGGCTTCTGATCCTGACGAATGATGGGGAAATGATCAATCAAATGATGCGCGCCAGAAATTACCATGAGAAGGAATATGTGGTTCAGGTCGACAAAGAGGTGGATGAGTGGTTTCTGAAAAGGATGGCTGGCGGAATCTATCTTAAGGAGTTGGGGGTAAAAACCAGGGCATGTAAGGTGGAGAAGACGGGGTCCCGGGAATTCCATATTATTTTAACACAGGGATTGAACCGTCAGATTCGGAGAATGTGTGAAGTTTTGGGTTATCATGTAACTGCCCTGAAACGAATCCGCGTGATGAATATCCTGTTGGGAGATTTGAAACCGGGAGTATATCGGGCGTTGAGTGGGAAAGAACTGGCAGAACTAAAGGTGCTGACCGGCAAAAGTGAAAGAGGAATGAAGGATGAATAAGACAGAGAGAATCAAAAGTCTGGTGGCCCAGCTGAATGAGGCAAGAAAAGCGTATTATGCAGAAGACAGGGAAATCATGAGTAACCTGGAATATGATAAGTTATATGAGGAACTGGAAGCATTGGAGCAGGAGACAGGTATGGTCCTTGCCAATTCCCCGACTCAGGAAGTTGGATATGAGGCAGTAGATGAACTGCCGAAAGAGCGTCATGAGTCTCCCATGCTTTCTCTGGACAAGACGAAGGATGTGGAGGCGCTTCGGACGTTTATCGGAGATCAGAAAACACTGCTTTCGTGGAAGATGGACGGACTTACCGTAGTCCTGACTTACCAGGGAGGACATTTGGTTAAGGCGGTTACCCGGGGAAACGGAGTGATCGGAGAGGTTGTGACGAATAATGCCAGGGTGTTCCAGAATATTCCTCTGAAGATTCCTTATGAAGGGGAAGTGATTCTCAGGGGCGAAGCAATTATTACGTACTCTGATTTTGAGAAAATCAATGCCGGGATTGAAGATGTGGATGCGAAATATAAGAACCCCAGAAATCTGTGCAGCGGATCGGTACGCCAGTTGAATAATGAGATTACAGCCAAACGTCAGGTGCGCTTTTTTGCATTTTCACTGGTGCGTGCAGAGGGAGTGGATTTTCAGAATTCCAGAGCCTGCCAGATGGAATGGTTGAAGGAGCAGGGCTTTGAAACTGTAGAAGAACGGTTGGTGACAGCGCAGACTCTGGATAAGGCGATGAAGTATTTCAGTACCAGGATTACAGAGAATGATTTTCCTTCGGATGGTCTTGTTGCCATTTATGATGATATTGCCTATGGGGAATCTCTGGGGAGTACGGCAAAATTCCCGCGGAATGCCTATGCTTTTAAGTGGGCGGATGAGCAAAGGGAGACGATATTGAAGGAAATCGAGTGGAGTCCATCACGCACAGGTTTAATTAATCCTGTGGCGATTTTCGAGCCGGTGGAATTGGAGGGAACTACCGTTTCAAGGGCCAGTGTTCACAATGTAAGCATTATGAAGGAACTGGAGCTTGGAATCGGTGACAGAATTCTGGTCTATAAAGCAAATATGATTATACCGCAGATCGCGGAAAATCTGACGAAAAGCGGAGTAAAAGAGATTCCGAAGCATTGTCCGGCGTGCGGCGGTCCTGCGGAAATCTCCAGTGTAAATGACGTGGAGACGCTTTCCTGCGCAAACCCGGAATGTCCGGCGAAGCAGATGAAGTCATTTACCCTGTTTGCCAGCCGTGATGCACTCAATATCGATGGGATGTCGGAAGCAACGCTTGAAAAGTTCATGGCTCATGGAATGATTCATGAATTGGGCGATATCTTTGAATTGAACCGTTATGAGGAAGAGATTAAAGCGATGGATGGTTTCGGTGAAAAATCCTGGCAGAAGTTATGGCAGGCCATACAGAATGCCAGAAAGACGACGCTGCCCAGATTGATTTATGGTCTGGGGATACCGAACATCGGAGTGGCGAATGCAAAGATGATCTGCCGGGAGTTCGATCAGGATCTGGAACGTATTCGCAGAGCGGATTTGGAAGAACTCAGTGCAATTGACGGGATCGGTGAAGTGATTGCCGGGAGTGTGGCAGAATTTTTCCGTAAAGAGGAAAATATGCGCAGATTGGAGCATGTACTGCAGTATCTGGAATTTGAGGCAGCCGCACAGGCAGAAGAACAGAAGTTGAAAGGGATGACATTTGTAATCACCGGGAGTGTGGAGCATTTTGCAAACCGCAGTGAATTGAAGAATGTGATTGAAACACAGGGCGGCAAAGTGACCGGGAGTGTGACGTCCAAAACAAATTATCTGATCAATAATGATACGGCATCTAATTCTTCCAAGAATAAGAAAGCGAAAGCATTAAATATCCCGATTCTTTCTGAAGAAGATTTTTTACAGATGCTGCAGTAGATCGGGAAAAGAGGCAATCATCCGGTACGCTGAGGAGAATTACAGTTTTTACGATAAGGTAAGGTGAGGAAGATGAATGGCTGTCCAAAGAAAAGGAATGGTTTGGAGCCAGAGAGGTGCAATACAGATAAAAAAGACCCGGCAAGAGCAAAGGTTATTACATTGCAGAAGGGAAAGCGGGGATTCATGCATATCGTATTTGGAAGAACCGGGATTGTGATCCTGTCGATTCTTCTGCAGATGCTGGTGCTTTTTCTGGGGTTTGGAGCGCTGCGGCAGCATTTGGTATATGTTTTTGGCGGGTATTCACTGTTCGCACTGTTTATTGCGATTATTATTATCAACAGAGAGGATAATCAGGGATTCCAGATTGCCTGGCTGGTTCCGGTGCTTCTGGTTCCGTTCTTCGGCGGATTATGTTATCTGTTTGTGCAAAGTCAGGTGGGATACCGGATTCTGCACCAGAGGTTGTCCGTGCTGATTGAAGAGACCAGAAAGTTTGCAAAACAAAGACCGGAAGTCTTGCAGGAGCTGAAAGAGAAGAATCCAGCAGAAGAGCGATTGGCACAGTATGGATTTGATATCGGGGACTTTCCGGTATATGACCGGACTTCTGTCACATATTTTCCACTTGGCGAGAAAAAGTTCGAGGAAATGTTGATGCAACTGGAAAAGGCAGAGCATTTCATCTTTTTGGAATATTTTATTGTACAGGAAGGATATATGTGGGGGCGGATTCTGGAAGTTCTTCAGCGGAAAGCACAGCAGGGAGTGGAGGTGCGCATGATGTATGACGGCATGTGCAGTCTGGTGCTGCTTCCATACCGATATCCCGGTCAGTTGGAAAAACTGGGAATTCGGTGTAAGATGTTTTCACCGATCCGGCCGGCATTGTCTACCATGCAGAACAACCGGGATCACAGAAAGATTCTGGTGATCGATGGTCAGGTGGCATTTACCGGGGGTGTGAATCTGGCGGATGAGTATATTAACCGGAAAGTCCGCTTTGGACACTGGAAAGATACCGCTGTCATGGTGGAAGGAGAAGCGGTAAGAAGTTTTACGATGATGTTTCTTCAGATGTGGAATATTACGGAGCGGGAAGAAGAGGATTACGGTAAGTATCTGGATGTGGAGATTCGTACAAAAGCGGCTTCGGGCTGTGGATATGTCATGCCGTATGGAGACAGCCCTGTTGACAATGAGAATCTGGCGGAGAATATTTATCTTGATATCATAAACAGGGCAGTCAATTATGTACATATCATGACGCCATATCTGATTCTGGATCAGGAGATGATTACCGCCCTGACCTTTGCGGCAAAGCGTGGTGTGGATGTGACGATTATTATGCCCCATATTCCGGATAAGAAGTATGCCTTTGCTCTGGCGAAGACGTATTATCCCGGGTTGATCCGGGCAGGAGTTAAAATTTTTGAATATACGCCGGGGTTTGTTCATGCCAAAGTATTTGTAAGTGATGATGAGCGGGCGGTGGTAGGAACTGTGAATCTGGATTACCGCAGTCTGTATCTGCATTTTGAATGTGCCGCCTATCTGTATCAGGTGCCTGCCATTGCGGAGATTGAGCAGGATATTCAGGAGACGTTGCAGAAATGCCGGAAGATAACATTGGAGATGTGCAGGAAAGAGAAGATCGGAATGAAGATCATGGGCAGAGTGCTGCGGCTGTTTGCGCCGCTGATGTAAGTGTGGTACAATAGTTTTTAAAGAGATGTATCGGGAGGGAAGGAGAGTTAGACGATGCCGATTAAGATTCAAAGTGATTTACCAGCAAAAGAAATACTGGAAAAAGAGAATATATTTGTAATGGATGAGACGAGGGCGCTTCATCAGGATATCCGTCCCATCCGTATTTTAATATTAAATCTGATGCCGCTGAAGGAGGAGACGGAGCTGCAGCTTCTGCGTTCGCTGTCCAATACACCGCTGCAGGTGGATGTGACCTTTATGGCGATGTCCAGCCATGAATCAAAGAATACACAGGCAAGTCATCTGAATAAGTTCTATGAGCATTTTTGCGATGTAAAGAATAATTATTTTGACGGTATGATTATCACTGGAGCACCGGTGGAACAGATTGCCTTTGAAGAAGTGGACTATTGGGAGGAACTTGTTCAGATTATGGACTGGACAGAGAAACATGTCACTTCCACGATCTTTTTGTGTTGGGCTGCACAGGCAAGTCTTTATCACTTTTATGGTTTACAGAAACAGATGCTGCCGGAGAAGATGTTTGGGCTGTTCTGGCATAAGGTGGCAAACCGGAAGATTCCTCTGGTCCGCGGATTTGATGATGTATTTTTGGCACCGCATTCCCGCCATACGGAAGTGCCGGTAGAAGAGATCCGTGCCTGCGGAAATATCACGATACTGGCAGAGTCCGAGGAAGCGGGATTTTTCCTGGGAATGGCGGATGAAGGAAGGAAAATCTTTGTGATGGGTCATCCGGAGTATGATCGGGTGACGTTGGACGGTGAGTATAAGCGTGATAAAGGCAAGGGACTTGAAATTCAGATTCCTAAAAATTACTATCAGAATGATGATCCGGCAGTGAAACCATATCTGATGTGGAGAGCACATGCCAATAATTTGTATACAAACTGGCTGAATTATTACGTTTACCAGATGACGCCCTATGATCTGGACGGAACTCCGTTCAGCAGCGAGTTTAAGGGAATTTGAGAAATTCAAAATATCAAAAGATAAAATTATGAAACAGGCGGGGGATCGCAAGCCATTTGAGATCCTCTGTTTTTTGTGTATAAAAATGTTAAAGTCACTTTTTGAATGTAATTTATATTATGAAAAAGAATGACATTTTACAGAATGAGTGTTATAATACAGTTAAGCATTTATTTCTAGCATTCTAATGGTATCAGCCATTCTATCTTCTATCATAGTGTCAAAATCTTAGAAATTTTCAATGCTTATTTTTACCAAAAGGCGGAGAGGATTCTAAGAGTGAATGGATCCTCCCAAAAACATCAATTAAAGGAGGAACTGAATGAACGAAGGTAAAAAACTGAAAAATCTACCGGAAATACAGGAGGATTCTCAAGGTTTAGAAAGCAAGTGGATAGCGGAAGGGATTCTTATGCCGTTTAGAACCTATAAGGACAGAGTATTTCGTATGATTTTCAAAGAGAAGAAAGAATTTCTGGAATTGTACAATGCCATGAATGGAACGGATTACAAAATCCCGGAGGATTTGATTGTGACAACGCTTGAAAATGCCATCTATCTCGGGATGAAAAATGATGTATCGTTTTTGGTATATGATCAATTGGCATTGTATGAGCATCAGTCAACGGAGAATCCGAATATGCCGCTGCGGAATTTAATGTATGTGTCCAGTATTTATTCGGAATTGACGAAAGATGCAAATCTCTATAGTACCAGGTTGGTAAAGATACCGGAGCCGAAATTTGTGGTGTTTTACAATGGGACAGAAGAAATGCCGGAATATTCTGAATTGAGGTTTTCGGATGCATTTGAACATTGCAGCGGGGAGATGTGTCTGAAATTAAAAACGTATGTATTGAATATCAATTCGGGTTGTAACCGGGAACTGATGAGCAAGTGCAGGACGCTGCAGGATTATATGATTTTTGTTAATAAGGTGCGGGAATACAGCAGGTTCTTCGGTTTGCGCAGGCAGTTGAAAAGGCTATTACGGCGTGCATTGCGGAGGGGGTTCTTGAGGAATTTCTGCGGAAGAACAGAGCGGAGGTGCTGAAGGTGAGTATATTTGAATACAACGAAGAGCGTCATATGCAGCAGGAACGGGAAGAGGCTATGAATAAAGGAATAGAGGAAGGTAAGATTAAAAAGTTGATTGAAATAATCAAAAGGAATATAGATAGAGGAATCAAGGGGGAAAATCTGGCAGATCTTCTGGGAGAGGATCCGACGCTGATCCGTGAAATGCAAAATATTGTTGCGAACAATCCGGATGTGGATACAGAAAAGGTGTATCTTGCTGTTCGTTCTGTGATTACAAAATTGTAAGATTGTGAATTTCGGCTTTTCATGAAACCTCAAAATACATATAATAGTATAAGAGGTGATTGATCAGTGGATAGAAGTGTAAAAATTATGATTGTAGAGGATGATGAGGTACTGGCAAAGGAAATCTGTCTGTTTCTTCGAAAATGGGGATACGAACTTGTGATTGCCTGCGAATTTAGTGACATTGCTGCGGAATTTGCAGTTTATAGACCGCAGTTAGTTCTTTTGGATATTAATCTGCCATACTACGATGGATTTTACTGGTGCAGTCAGATCCGGCAGATTTCGGAGGTGCCCATCCTTTTTATCAGCAGCCGCAATGATGACCGGGATCAGATTATGGCGATTGCCCAGGGTGGAGACGATTATGTGGAAAAACCGTTTCGGCTGGAATTGCTGAAAGCGAAAATGGAAGCTATTTTAAGGAGAACCTATCAATATAAAGTAAAGGAACAGATTTTCCTGAATCAAAATCTTACATTTGAATGTGGTTCACAGGCCATGTTTGTCGACGGAAAAGAGGTTGACCTGACAAAGTCGGAAAGAAAGATTCTTACAAAACTATTGGAGCACAGACCGGATGTGGTAACCAGGGATGAGCTTATGATGGAGCTGTGGAATACGGATGAATATGTATCCGATGGAACGCTTACTACGGTGATCTGCAGGCTGCGGGGCAAGCTGAAAGCTGCCAGTGGAGAGGAGCTCATAAACACGAAGAAAGGGCAGGGATATTTCATATCATGAATTATTGGAAAAAGAATGGGAAATATTATCTGCTCTGTGTCTTTTTGTTCCTGGCATTTAATCTTTATTTTATCTTTCTGATGCATGACCGGAACGTGGGCTATCTGTTTTATCTTGATTTTCTGACAGCCACCGCCGCATTGATTTTTACGGGCATTGATGTATATGGTTACAGAAAAAGAGAAAGGGAGAAAAAGCAGCTCTTACAGTGCGGCAGTATGATTTACCGGGAAATCCCGGAATTTGAGAATAAAGATATTGCAGAACATGATGTTCGGATTTTGGAGGCACAATTACAGGAACGATTTGAGGAAAATTGTGATTTGCAGGATTATGTGGCAAAATGGTGTCATGAAGTGAAGATTCCATTGGCGGCAAGTCTTTTGATGGATGAAAAAATCAAAGACACGGAGCTTAAGAAGTCGATGCGGGAGCAGTTGGAGCGAATCAATCAGCAGATCAATGCCATGCTGCTTGGGTGTAAATTACAAAGCAGTATTTTTGATTTACAGGTTAAGGCAGTATTTCTGCCGGAATGTGTAAAAGCGTCCATCCATAATAACCAGTTTTTCCTGATTCGGAAAGGGTTTGAACTGGAAGTTCGAGTAGAGGATATCCATGTCTATACAGATCCGGCATGGCTGGTCTATGTGTTGGACCAATTACTGAATAATGCTTTAAAATATGTAAAGGAACATCCGGTAATACGAATCTGGACAGAAAAGAAGGAGAATAGGACAAAGCTTTTTGTGGAGGATCATGGAGAGGGGATTCAGGACAAAGATATCCGGAGAATTTTTGAGAAGGGGTTTACGGGGAGTAATTATCACAATGGAAGATACAAGTCAACCGGAATGGGTTTATATATGGTGGCAAAAATTATAGAAAGACTGGGACATGAAATTTATGTGGAAAGTAACTATGGAGCGTACACAAGATTTTGTATTACGTTCAGGGATAATAGCAGCTATTTCAACCTCTGACATTACACGTATTGTAATGTTGGAGGTATTTTTGTAATGTGGATGTAAGGATTTTATGAATGGAGTTCTTTATAATAGTGGACAGCTAAAAGATTGAATAAAGCGAGGAGGAAATCAATGTGAATGATAAAAAAGTTGTTGAAATCAAGAATCTGGTGAAAAATTATGGAGCAAAAGATTTTCAGACAAGGGTGCTCAAAGGAATTGATCTGACCATATACCAGAATGATTTTATCGCAGTTATGGGACCGTCAGGATCAGGAAAGTCCACTCTTCTTAATATTCTGTCGACCATTGATCAGCCTACACAGGGATCTGTAATCCTGGATAACAAAGATATTACAAAGGTATCCAACAAAGAACTTTCAAAATTGCGCAGAGATAAGATTGGGTTTGTGTTCCAGGACTATAATCTTCTGGATACCATGACTCTTGGAGATAATATTGCACTTCCATTATCTTTGAATGGAGTCTCAAGCACGAGTTGTATCCAAAAGACAGAGGAATTAAGCCGTATATTCGGGCTTAGAGAACATCTTCAAAAGTATCCGTATCAGTTGTCCGGCGGTCAGAAACAAAGAGGGGCAGCCTGCCGTGCATTGATCACAGATCCGGAAATCATATTCGCAGATGAACCCACCGGAGCGTTGGACTCCAAATCAAGCAAGGATCTTTTGGAGTGTCTGAGGGCGGTCAATGAAAGCGGACAGGCAACCATATTGATGGTTACCCATGATCCTTTTTCTGCTTCTTATGCGAAAGATGTGTATATCTTAAGCGATGGACTGATCAAGTGTAAATTGAGTAAGGGCACAAGCAGGAAGGAGTTTTATGACAGAATTATTGAGGTACAGACTTCCATGGGAGGTGATTTTTCATGCGAATGACGAAACTGGCATTTTTAAATTTTAAGAACAGTTTTAAAAGCTATGTATCGTTGATTGTTTCCCTGGCATTTACCGTGCTGGTGTTTCTGAATTTTCAGAATATCCTGTATTCCGACGCATTTGAGGTGCTTGGGGCGGAGAATAAAAGAAACGTGGATATTCTGATTCAGGTTATTTCTTTTGTACTTGGGTGTTTTATGTTCTTTTTTATCTGGTATTCGACGAATGTGTTTCTGACAAAGCGGAAGAAGGAAATCGGAACCTATATCTTTATGGGAATGACTAATCAGAAAATCGGAAAGCTGTATATGATAGAGACGGCATTGACTGGTCTGGTTGCTCTTATTCTGGGAATTGTATTTGGAATGATTACGACACAATTGTTTCAGATGATTTTACTGGCGATCTCGGACATTACCGTGGAAATTCGATTTCACTTTGTAATCCCACCCATTTTAATCACAGTCGGAATCTATCTGGTTATCTACCTGGTTTTTGTTCTGAAAGGCTATGTCAACATTGTCAGAAGCAGTGTGTTGAATATGATTTCTGCGTCAAAACAAAATGAATATGTCCGCCAGAAGATGGGAGTACTCATCATAAAAGCAATCCTGGGGGTAGGCGTTCTTGGCAGCGGTTATTATCTGGCAGTAAAAGAAGGCGGACAGGAGGTGATGGGAAATGTCCTTGCAGCAGTAATTCTTGTCACTGCAGGTGTCTATTTGCTGTTCGGCGGATTGATACCTTTGATTTTCCAGAGGCTTGCGAAGAATAAATATTTTTTATACCGGAAGCAGCGTAATTTATGGGTAAATAATGTGATTTTCCGGATGAAAAAGAATTATCGCACGTATGCGATGGTATGTGTATTGTCCTTGTGTTCCGTCACGGCACTGGCAACAGGATTTGCCATGAAATACCGATATGAAAATATTGTTCATTTTCGCGGCACATATACGTTCCAGCTTTTAAGCAATCAGACCGGATTGGACGGAAAGGCAAGAGCGCTGCTTGACGAATATGGGGGAGTTACGTATCATTCGGAGATTCCCATTCTGACGTTGGATTCGTCCTTGATCGAAGGATTGTATGAACAGGGGGCAGTCGTGCCTTATTCCGGATTGAAACGATTGGCAGAAGATACAGGCATGGAGTTCGATTTGAAGGAGCCGGCAGGAGATGAAATCATCAAGGCATCCCATCTCTATCTTTTATCGCTTATGACGGATCGGTCTCATGTAGAAGTCACGATCAACGGGAAAAGTTACAACCAGATTAAGGACACGAATATTCCCTATCTTGGATATTTGCAGGAAAGTATGAGCTTTTATGTGGTAAATGATGAAGAGTATGAACATTTGCTTCCTCTGGGGCAGGAATTATATACGTACAATTATCAGATTGCTGATCTTGAACGGTTTGAGGAAGCGAGGGAGGCACTTCATACGCTGACCAGTAATACCGAAGAAAATTATACTGCGCGGGTGGCGATTGATCCGGACAGCAGTGATATTGACTGGATTAAAGTGCTGTATTCTATCTGTATTTTCATGTTTCTGGTATTTATTCTGGCAAGCGGAAGCATTATGTTTATGAAAGTATACAATGATGCGTTTGAGGAAAAGGAGCGGTATCTGATATTGAAAAAAATGGGATTTGAAAGTAAGATACTGCATAAATCTGTTGCACGGGAAGTGGGTATGGCTTATGGAATACCATTTATTGTTATGAGTATCTCGTCCTGGTTTTCTGTACATGCGCTGGAACAAATGATGTATACAAGTCTGATGTCAATTCAGATTGGAAGCGTATTGATTGTATTGATTATCTTTGTTCTCTGCTATTGTCTGTCAGTTTCCATGTATTGGAGAAATATAGAAATATAACGATGAAAATCCCGTACAGCAGCCATGAGGAGCATAGGTTTGAAAGGATGACTCTTAATATTTTTTGAAGATATGGACAATGTTCTTGAGTATCCCGAGAGACCCTGTTATACTTTAGAACGTATCCTGGTTCGGAGATAAGAGAGGAGGAAGTGCATGAAGAGCAAAAGGAAGGTCGTGTGGAATGGTATTTTCCTGCTTTTGGTTTTCGGGCTTACCATATATGGTGTTTTTCATGGGGAAGACTTAAGCGCAATGATGGCTGCTATTAAAAATGCGGATATTCGATGGTTGATTCCGGGAATTGGTCTTGTAGTGGTTTTTATCTGGGGGGAATCTGTAATCATCTGGTATATGATGCGTTCCTTTCAGATTCATCTGAAAGGAAGAATATGCTTTTTGTTTTCCTCCGTTGGGTTTTTCTTCAGCTGTATTACGCCTTCGGCAAGCGGTGGGCAGCCGATGCAGATCTATTATATGAAGAAAGAAAAAATCCCCATTCCGGTCGCTACGGTAATTTTAATGGTTGTTACAATTACATACAAATTGGTGCTTGTGATTATCGGACTCGGGATTTTAATTTTTTGCAGAGGCTTTCTGCATCGGTATCTGGAAGAGATTCTTCCCATATATTATCTGGGACTTATGTTGAATGTTTTCTGTGTGGGTTTTATGACGGTATTGGTGTTTCACCCGGTTTTGGCAGAAAAAATTCTGGTGAAGGGGATGGAGTGGCTGGAAAGACTGCACCTTATGAAACAAAAAGAATCACGCAGAAAAAAACTTCTGGAATCCATGGAGGTTTACAGGGAGACAGCAGCGTATCTGAAGGATCATAAAAAAGTAATTTTTTATGTGATTTTGATTACATTTGCACAACGCATGGCGTTGTTTACTGTGACATGGATGGTTTATCTGGCATTCGGTATGTCAGGTACATCCATGTGGGATGTGGTGCTCTTACAGGCAGTGATTTCTGTTTCCGTGGACATGCTTCCGCTTCCGGGAGGAATGGGCATCAGTGAAAGTCTGTTTTTGAAAATTTTTGCTCCGGTTTTCGGTTCGGTGCTTTTGCCGGCGATGGTTCTTTCGAGGGGACTTGGATATTATAGCCAACTTCTGATCAGTGCCCTGTTTACGGTTGTGGCACAGCTTTACTATACACTGCGTCGATGATGTGCTTGCAGTGCAAATTTTCTGTGGCAGGAAATTTGTATCTCTTTTTTGCGTTTCTGGCAGATGCATGATACAATACAAGTATACAGGCAATTGCGGAACTTTTTGAGAGCCTGATAAGAGAGGCAGTTGTCATTTTGGAAATTCAGGAAAGAAGGATAGAAGATGGATATGATGATAAGACCGCGCCGTCTGCGCGGAGGAGAAAGCATCCGCAGGATGGTTCGTGAGACGAGAATGGATAAATCCTCTCTGATTTATCCGATGTTTGTAAAAGAAGGAATTGGTATCGAAGAAGAAATCCCATCCATGGAAGGACAGTACCGTTACAGTATTGACCGTATGCCCTATGAGTTGGAACGTCTTGTCAAAGTGGGTGTCAGTAATGTGATGCTGTTTGGCATTCCAGATGTGAAGGATGAAGTTGGAAGTCAGGCATATGCGGAAGATGGAATTGTGCAGCGTGCGCTGCAGGAAGCGAAAAAGCAGTTTCCGGATTTGTACTATATTACCGATGTCTGTATGTGTGAATATACTTCCCATGGTCACTGCGGTGTGCTTTGTGGTCATGATGTGGAAAATGATCAAACATTGGAACTTTTGAGCCGAACAGCATTGTCTCATGTGCAGGCAGGAGCTGATATGGTGGCACCTTCCGATATGATGGATGGAAGGGTGCGGGCAATCCGCGAAAAATTGGATCAGCATGGTCATAAAGAAATCCCGATTATGTCCTATGCGGTAAAATACGCATCTGCTTTTTACGGACCTTTCCGGGATGCAGCGGGTTCCGCTCCGTCTTTTGGGGACCGTAAGAGTTATCAGATGGATTTTCACAACAGCCGTGAGGGAGTAAAGGAAGCATTGCTGGATGTGGAAGAAGGAGCCGATATCATTATGGTGAAACCGGCAATGTCTTATCTGGATATGGTAACAAAAGTGCATGATGCGGTTCATGTACCAGTGGCAGCGTACAGTGTCAGCGGTGAATACGCTATGGTAAAAGCAGCTGCAAGAAATGGTTGGGTTGACGAAGAACGAATTATGTGTGAAATGGCAGCGGGCGCATATCGTGCCGGCGCCCAGATTTATCTGACCTATTATGCAAAAGAGCTTGCAAAATGTATGGAGGAGGGAAAAATCGGATGAAAATGAAGTCGGAACTTTTATTTGAGGAAGCAGTACAATATATTCCGGGCGGTGTAAACTCTCCGGTTCGTGCATATGGCTCTGTAGGGATGACGCCCCGGTTTATGAAGCGTGCCGACGGCCCATATATCTTTGATGTGGATGGAAATAAATATATTGATTACATCTGCTCCTGGGGGCCCATGATTCTGGGGCACAACAATCAGGAAGTGTTGAGACAGGTGGTGAATGCCTGTGAGAACGGCATGAGTTTTGGAGCAGCTACCGAAATAGAAGTCCAGATTGCAAAATTTATCTGTAACAGTATCCCTCATGTAGAGATGATTCGCATGGTCAATTCCGGGACAGAAGCAGTTATGAGTGCAATCCGTGCTGCACGGGGATTCACGGGACGGGATAAAATTATCAAATTTGCAGGCTGTTACCATGGACACAGTGATGCCATGCTGGTAAGTGCAGGTTCCGGAGTGATGACCGCCGGGGTTCCGGATAGTCTGGGTGTAACAAGAGGCGCTACTGCGGATACTCTGACCGCCGTGTATAATGATCTGGAAAGCGTGGAATATCTGCTTCAGGCTAATAAAGACCAGGTAGCTGCTATTATTGTGGAACCTGTTGCAGCCAATATGGGTGTGGTGCTTCCGAAACCAGGATTTCTGGAGGGACTGCGGCAGCTCTGCGACGAAAGTGGCGCATTGTTGATCTTTGATGAAGTAATCACCGGATTCCGCCTTGCCTTCGGAGGTGCTGCGGAATATTTTGGCGTACGCCCGGATATGGTGACATACGGAAAAATTATCGGGGGCGGAATGCCGGTAGGTGCTTACGGGGGAAGAAAAGATGTGATGAGTGTTGTATCTCCTGCTGGAAAGGTTTATCAGGCGGGAACCTTAAGCGGTAATCCGATTGCCATGGCAGCCGGTATGACTCAGCTCCAAATCCTCCATGACAATCAGGAAAAATACAAAGAATTGGAGCGGTTGGGCGAAAAACTTTATGGGGGCATGGAAAAACTGATCGGGCAGTACCATCTGCCTTATTCTATGAATTATGTCGGATCTTTGGGAAGCTTGTTCTTTACAAAAGAACCCGTTACAGACTATACCAGTGCAAAGACCGCAGATACGAAAGTATTTGCACAATATTTTGCTTATATGCTGGGTCATGGAATTCACCTTGCTTCCTCGCAGTTTGAGGCTATGTTTCTTTCTTGTATGCATGATGACACCATTATAGAACGGACATTGGAAGTCTTTGAAAGTTATTTGAAAGCACGGTAATACAAAAAATTCATGTCTGATTTAAACATAGGGAAGGCATCAGATGAAATGATGAATTACATCTGATGCCTTCCCTATGTTTAAAATATTAGAGTTCTTCTTGCAGCAGACGGAGACACTGTTCATAATAACCGTCTAACTCAAAAGTCAATACATCACCGATTCGTATGAGGATCGTTCCGTTTTCTTCGCCTGCGGAATCCACCTCCCGAATGGTCAGGGTTTTTTGATCAAAGGATTTGAGAAAACCACTGAAGGAATAGCCATCCGTCTGGGTAATTGTAAAAATCAGATGGTGCGTTTGACCAAACTCCAAAAAGCCTTTCAATAAATCGGTCTTTGCCCCCAGTTTGAAAATGGGATGCTGAGAGTGTTTCAAGCGGTATAATTTTGCCATCTTTTTCTCATAATAAGTATTCCTGTCAATTCGGTAAATTTCGCTGACTTCTTTTAACACAAAACCATCGTAAAGTGCATCCGATGATATACAGGCAAGCAAAATCAAATCATGGTCCAAACCGACAACCCATCCGGTGTAAGAATCATCGGAAGTATTGTCATCTTCATCATAACAATAGATGGAGATCAGTTCTTCATTTTTCTGACATTCCTGCAATGCAGAGAAAAGAGTATCCTGTTGTTCTTTCATAGTTGCCTCCTTTGAATTTTTGTATTGCATATATAGTACAATAGTTGAGACGGAAAAGCAATGGTCTTGTCAAAATTTACTGATTGCGTTTCAGGAAGCGGTGGTGTCATTACTGTTGCCGGAGGAGGGAGAGATTTTTCTGACCCGAACCTGTTCTATTCGGCGGTCATTCATCTTAAGAACTGTGACCTCCAGGCCATCGCTGATAAAACTGTCATTTTCTTTGGGGAGACATTCCATGTACTCCATAACCCAGCCGCTGACGGTTATAACTTCAAATTCTTTCTCAATACCCAGTTTTTCAAATAATTTATCTACATTGGTGCTGCCCATGACCAGGTATTCATCCTGAGAGACAGGCTGGATCTCCTGAATAACTTCGTCGTGTTCATCCCAGATTTCTCCAACCAGTTCTTCTACGATATCCTCCATCGTTACAAGACCTTCGGTTCCCCCGAATTCGTCCAGGATAATTGCAATGTGAGATTTTCCCGCCTGAAGATTTTTAAGCAGTGTTCCGATCTTCATATTCGGTGTGATAAAGAGCACCGGCCGGATGATGGAGTTCAGCGCCTGCTTTGTATTGAAGATGTAATTGTGAAAATCCTTTTGATTGACGACGCCGATAATGTGGTCAATATCTTCATCATATACGGGAAGCCGGGAATAGCCGGTTTCCAGAAAGAGATCGGCAATTTCTTGTTTTGCGGCATCTGAAGGGATCGCAACAATATCTACACGCGGTGTATAGATATCCACAGTTTCCAGATCCATAAATTCAATTGCTCTGCGGATCAGATTACTTTCCTGCTCGTCAATGCCGCCTTCCTGCTGTGCCTCTTCTACGATTGTCAAAAGTTCTTCGTCCGTGATACCGCGGTCTTCGGAAGACTTAATAATCTTGGAGAGCAGCTTTTTCCACTGCGCAAACAGGAAGTTAAAAGGCGTAAGCAGAAAAATCAGAATCCGAAGCAGAGGAGCTGAAAACATGGCTACAGCTTCCGGAGATTCTTTGGCAATACTTTTTGGGGATACTTCACCGAAAATCAGCACAACAACCGTTGTGACCAATGTGGCTACACTGGCTCCCTGGTCACCGCCCATCCATCTGACAAAGAGTACAGTTGTCAGTGAGGTCATGGCAATATTCACAATGTTATTGCCGATCAGGATGGTGGAGAGCAGATTGTTATAGTTTGCAGATAGTTTTAAGACCAGGGCGGCCCTGGAATTCCCTTTTTCTGCCATATTTTTAATGCGGATATGATTCAGTGCGGAGAATGCGGTCTCCGTAGCTGAAAAGTAGGCAGACATTGCGACACATATTGCAATGATGATTAGTGATATGGTGTTGCTGTTCATAAAATCCTCTCTTTCTTGCTGAAAACAGGTAATTTAAAGTACAAAAAGACATAACCTGCTCATCCTTAAGCTGACAGGCTATGCCTTTTTTATTCATATGGAATTGTTGGTGTATAATTTGCATTTTCCGAAGGCACGCTGTCCGTGTCGTCCATTTCTAAAAATCCTTTCCTGAGGTGTGTCTGAAAACAGGATTTCAGACATACTCTAAAACATATGATGTTGGGGTCAAAAGGTATTTTGCCCCCTATGATACACGGATTGTTCCGCATTTCATGCTCCCGCAATCCTAAAAACATTCGAAATCCGCCCTATTCGGG
>OLZF01000564.1_pt1 | contig 37069 bp, 39 predicted proteins | sample 1674391 | NCBI WGS metagenome assembly OLZF01 (sample SAMEA103958166, study PRJEB25191) | human gut metagenome | biome: human-associated habitat [ENVO:00009003]; feature: intestine environment [ENVO:2100002]; material: feces | place: Germany | collected 2013/2015
ATTGGGTTTTCTTTTTTCCATAATTGCCCTCCTTTATTTGCAATTACATATATCCTTTACTGTTTGTAGAAGAAGGTTTTCAACAAAAACAATGAAGTCATTCAAATTCATCGGGAAGTGTAGGGTCTCTTCCAAAGGCCATTTCCTGCGCCGGGGCTTTCCGCCGCGTATTGCCAGGGCCCGCTGTGCGGTATTTCAATCGTGGGCGGGCTCCATGTGGTCATCGCACACTGTCCGCGATCCCTGTATAACTCCAATGGAAAAGGTTATGGGGCTTGTCAAGGTACAAAAAGAGCGTGCAGACCGGCTACGGAATCCCATGCCATGTCTGTACGCTCTATATATAGGAGATGGCGGCCAAATTTCTGCAAATCCTGTGCCTTTTGATGAGTTTTTTTGAGCGAGCCATTTTCAGTGGCAGAAAGATACTATATATAGATGATATTTCTTGACTAACGCAAGATATTGTGCTACACTGTTTCTGTAATTGATTTTTGTGCGTTTTCCCCTTGTGGGATACAGACTTAGTTTCTGTACCGCGGATTGAAAAATCTGCATTGCACACGCAGTCAAGATTGTACTTGTGCCAGTAGTATTACTGCGCCCCTCTGGGCCGGTATATTACTGGCTTTTTTATTTTTCCGGGACTTTTGCTCCCGTCAGCGAGGATGACTTTGGTTCATAGGCAGCTATGGACATCAGGCGTTACGCCCTTTGTCACCCTCGCTTTTTTTCTGCCCAAATGCCGGAAACGGCTTTGAGGATATACCACAATTACAGAAAGGCAGGTATGAACATGAATGTAAAAAAGCGGAGTCAGGAGTCTCTGACGAGTAAGAGGAAACCGGTGGCGAGCTGGCGGCAGTACCAGAAGCTGAACCAAACCGCACAGAAGCATTGCCCGGTGATTCGGGCACCCGTCATTCCCCGTAGAACGCGGAGGGGGTGTTGAGTATGCCGGTAGGCAGTGTGGCTGTCAAAGAGCGGCATCAGCCCCTGGTGCTGGTGGATACGGCAGGCTTGTCCGAAGAAGAATGGCTTGCCTACCGCCGGAAAGGTATTGGAGGCAGCGATGTTGCAGCTCTGCTGGGCATTTCACCGTGGCGGACGGCCCGGGATCTGTTTTATGACAAGCTGAACATTGCCGTGGTCGAGGACCATGAGGACAACTGGGTGGCCCTGGAGATGGGACACCTGTTGGAACCGCTGGTGGCGAAGATCTTCCAGCACCGGACCGGCTACAAGGTCTATCAGATCAAAAAGATGTTCCAGCACCCGAAGTATCCCTGGATGCTGGCGGATGTGGACTACTTTGTAGAACTGCCGGACGGCACCACCGCTATTCTGGAGATCAAGACCACAAACTACAACGCCAAAGACAACTGGTGGCTGGATGGTGAGGAAACCATTCCGGCCTACTATGAGTCCCAGGGGCGGCATTACATGGCCGTCATGGATGTGGACCGCTGTTTCTTCTGCTGCCTGTATGGCAACAACGAGCAGGAAAGTATTATCCGTGATATGCAGAGGGATCTGGCCTATGAGGATGAGATGATTTTTCTGGAACAGGATTTCTGGGAAAACCATGTGCTTACCAGAACACCGCCGCCTTACACCGAGGATGGAGACCTCGTGATCGAGAGCGTGCGCCGGTACACCGGCCCCGCTGACAAGGAGGCCCCCGCTGTATCACTCGACCTGCCCCTGACGGCCAAGCTGATGCGTTTTCTCCAGCTTCAGGAGCAGAAAAAAGGCGCAGAAGCAGGCAAAAAGGAAATCGAGGAGGATATGAAGCGGCTGAAGGCTGCCATCATTGCCAAAATGGGGAAAAGCTGCAAAGCCATCTGTCAACAGGATGGGGTGAACTATACCGTCACCTACAATCCGATACGAACCCCTGGTATCGACAAGGATAATCTGAAACGGTTGAAGCTGGACCACCCGGATATTTACGAACAATATGTGACTGTCTCAGTGTCACGCCGGTTCGTAGTCAAGTGTGACGGCGAGGCGGCATAAAAGGAGGGAAAAAGAAGTGATCCATAGAGGAACTTATGACGGGACGATCTACCACAACCCCGTAAACAGGTTCTGCATCATCAGCGTAAAAACCGCTGATAAGGAGGTGCCCCAGGAGGCTCGTTCCACCCGCCGGTACAAGGACCACCTGATCCGCTTTGTTGCGACGGGCTATGAACTGCCCCGCACGGACGCGGTAGAGCTGGAACTGGACGGCGAATGGACAAAGGGCAAATATGGTGTGCAGCTTCAGGTGGAACAGTGGCGTGAGATCGTTCCCAAGACCAGGGACGGTGTGGAGGGCTATCTGGCCTCCGGCCTCATCAAAGGCATCGGGCCGGCAACTGCCGCGCAGATCGTTTCCCGGTTTGGCGTGGAAACGCTGGATATTCTGCAAAATCACCCCGAGCGGCTGCTGGAGGTCAAGGGCATTACGGAAAGCAAGCTGGAGGACATCAAAACCTCGTATGCGGAGAGCCGGATGCTCCAAGACCTGATGACGCTGCTCTCCCCATTCAAGATCACGCCGAAAACGGCCCTAAAGATTTACCAGCACTTTGGGCCCGCCAGTGTGGATATTTTGAAAAAGAGTCCCTTTGAGTTGTGCCAGGTATCCGGTTTTGGATTTCTCCGGGTAGATGCCATCGTTCAGAAAAACGGCGGCGACCTGCATGACCCCATGCGGGTCAAGGGCGCACTGTTCTGGGCGCTGGAGGACAGCAAGGGCGGCAAGGGACATTTGTTCCTGCCTGGTGAAACTTTGCGGAAGGAGGCTCTTCGGCTTCTCAACGCAAAGATCCCCGTCCCGTCTCTCCGGCTTCATGAACAGGAGGTCGCGGATGTGCTTCAGGACATGATTCTTCATGGCGAGGTGGTATCCGTCAAAGATAACATCTACCTGCCCCGCACATTCGCACAGGAAGATGAAACGGCCCGGCGTATTGCCATGCGGCTGATAGAGCCGTCTGCGCCGGAGCGCATTGAGCAGGCGCTGGAGCAGGTCAAGCGTGAAATGGGGCTTGTGCTGTCTCCCAAACAGGAGGCAGCGGTCTACGCGGCTTACCGCCACAGCCTGTCCATTATCACAGGTTCTCCCGGCACCGGCAAGACAACGGTGCTCAAGACCATTTTGGAAGTCTACCGCCGCCTGCATCCGAAAGGCGAAATCGTTCTGATGGCGCCGACCGGCCGTGCCAGTCGGCGTATGGCGGAAAGCACTGGCTTTGACAAGGCGCGGACGCTCCACAGCGGCCTGGGCCTTGGCAGTGAAGAAGATGACGCCAACCGCAGCAGACAGCAGGAGCCGTTGTCGGCGGACCTGATCATCGTGGACGAGTTTTCTATGGTGGATATGTGGCTGGCAGACAAGTTTTTCTCCCGCATCAAGGATGGGGCCCGTGTCGTTCTTGTGGGCGACCCCGACCAGCTCCCCAGTGTGGGCGCCGGGACTGTGTTCCGCGAACTGATCGACTGCGGCCTGATTCCCGTCACAGTGCTGGACCAGATCTTCCGCCAGTCCAAGGACAGCCTGATCGCTTATAACGCCAAATTCATCAACGAGGGCAACACCAAGCTATATTTTGGGCCGGACTTTGTATTTATGGCAAGCGATAACCAGGCAGAGGCCGCGGAGCGGATCATCGCCCGTTACTGCCGGGAAATCGCGGAAAGCGGCATTGACCGGGTGCAGATTTTGTCCCCCTTCCGTTCGGAAGGCGCCGCGTCGGCGGAACAGCTTAACGAGGCCATCCGCAAGGTGGTCAACCCGTTCCGCTCTGCCGAGGAAGAAATCAAAATCGGCGTCAAAGTGTTCCGGGTAAACGACCGGATCATGCAGACCAAAAACACCGCCAAGGTGTCCAACGGCGACCTGGGATTTATCCGCTATATCAAAGACGGTGAAGATGGCAAGCGCGTCGGCCTGGACTTCGGTGTAGGCCGTGAGCTGGAATACAGCGTAGAGGATATGGTCAATCTGGACCTTGCCTACGCCACCACCATCCACAAGGCAATGGGCTCTGAGTATGAAACGGTCATCATGCCGCTTTTGAAAGCGCACACCGTCATGCTCTACCGCAACCTGCTCTATACCGGCATCACCCGAGCCAAAAAGCGCGTGGTGCTGATCGGCCAAAAGCAGGTGCTGTTTATGGCGATCCACCGGAATGAAATCGTCAAGCGGAATACGCTTCTGGGCACGCGCATCGGTATGTACTATAAGGCCTATGCCAAGCGGGCCGGAATCCCGGTCCCGGCAGCTCTGGAAGAAGAACTGAAATACGCTGGTTAAAAAAGAGGCGCAAGGTGCAGAAAATTGCCCCGCGTCTCCTATTTATTACACAGGAAGGAGTATATGACATGAACGACAGCAATGCGAAAACGATGTACGAAACTGTGCCTGCGGCCGCTGAACTGAACAAGGTGCCGGGCTTTGACCCGCTCAAGTTCCTCCGCCGCACCAAGGACACCCTGAAACTGGACCTGCCCTACCAGAAACTCTGGTTCCGCATGGCCCATCCCAACGGCCGTATGCGTCTGACGGCGCTGCGGATCACGGAGCAGATGGCGATTTTTGAGGCCAAGGTATTCCTGGACCGCAGTGACGCGGAGCCGTTCAGTATGAGCACGGCCCAGCAGACTACCCAGGACAGCCGCGACTTCGTGAAAGCGGCCCAGAATGAGGCGCTGAGCCAGGCCCTTACGGACGCAGGTTTTGGCATCCAGATGATCAGCGCCGGCGCCCAGGCCGACCTGATGGAGAAAAGCATTGAAACGCCGGTCAAGAAGGCCGCAGAACCGCCTGCCGGGCCGGCGGCACGCACGGCACCGCCGCAGGAGTCCCACAGCGCCCCTCAGAAGGGCGATACGCCTGCCGAGGGGAAATCCCCTGCCAGACCGATTGAAACGCCGCAAGGGGCGTTTGAGGCCGCAAGAACGACAACCGTGACAACTGCCCCGCCGGAGGAAAACGCTGTTTCGGAAACGGTGGAGCAGCACCTGCCGGTGGAGCCCGAGAAAAAATTTGATAGGCTTCCGGTTGAGGTTTCGCCAAAAGCGGAACAGCCGGCGGCGGAGGATGAACAGGCGGATGAATTGCCTGTCCACGGCAATGTGACGGAGCTGCCGGTCCAGCGCATGGAGAAGCCTGAACCTGCCGCCGAGCCTATGCAGCCCGAAGATGACGCTGCCGGGGCGGCGGATACTGCGGTGGATACCCCCTCTTACACGAAGGACACGCCTATGGAGGATATTCTGCAGGTCATGACGCTGGAACAGGCCCAGCAGGTCATCGTAGACGATGGCATCTGCAAGGGCATGACGATTGCCCAGGTGGCCGAGAAGCGGCCTGTCAACCTGCGGTATTACTTGATCCCGGGCAAAAGCAAAAACAACATGGTCCGCGCTGCCGCCCAGCTGGTTTTGAATTCGCTTCAAAAGGCCGGCTGATATGGCCCCCGGCGAGGGCATGAAGGGAGGAATGACAGATGGGCTCGTACCCGGATGAATTTCCCTTCGGTATCATGGAAGTTGTGGAACTGCTGCACCTGCGGGTCAGGCGCCAGCAGGCAAACAGCGTCTATGTGGACTGCCCGTTCTGCGGTGACCGCCGCGGGCGGATGAATGTCAATTTCGTCAAAAATGTCTGGCGGTGCAATCACTGCGACGAACATGGCGGAATGCTGGCGCTATATGCAAAATTGAATCACACGACGACCTCTGACGCTTATTGGGAAATTGCAGAAGCTCTGTGTGACAATACCCACGAGGAACACGCACGCTCCGGGAATGAAGCCCAACAGCAGCCGGTCAGCACCGGGTCCCCATCTTCGGGGGCCCGGGCGGCCGCTGCAGGTTATTCTTCTTCCGAGCGAAAAACTGTGCCGCAGTCGGACAAAGCCAGCCCGGCCGAGATCCATCAGACGCTATCCCTCCTGCTGGCCCAGCTTACGCTGCGGCCGGCACATCGGGAACATCTGCGTTCACCAAAGCGTGGGCTGTCTGATGAACAAATCGAGGCGCTGGGCTTTAAGAGTACCCCGCCGCCCTTCTTATGCCGCTCTATCACGGACCGGCTGATCAGGCAGGGATGCAGGGTGCAGGGCGTACCCGGATTTTACCGGGACGACAGCGGCCACTGGACAATGGCATTTTATAAGAAGACCTCCGGCATCCTGATCCCCGCCATAGGCTTTGACGGCCGGCTTCAGGGATTTCAGATCATGCTGGATGTACCGCTGAAACACAAGGATGACCCGCCGGAGAAACCGGGGGCCAAGTACATCTGGTTTTCCTCTTCCTCAAAGACAGACGGGACAGGCTCCGGCAGCCCGGTACATCTGATCGGTGACCCATCCGCCCGGGTGGTCTATGTGATCGAGGGGCTGCTGAAAGCAGATATTTCCCATTGTCTGACCGGGCGCACCTTTGCCGCGATTGCCGGGGCCAACAACACCAGCCCGCTGGACCCGTTGTTTGCCCTTTTGGCGCAGAACGGCACGGAGGAAATCATTGAAGCCCACGATATGGACAAGTACAACAATCAAATGACGATGGCCGGGGCGTCGAAAATTTACCTGACGGCCCGGAAATATGGCATGAACTGCCGGAGGCTGACCTGGAATCCCAACTATAAGGGATTTGACGATTGGCAGCTGGCACTTCGCCGGGAAAATCAACGGAGAAAGGAGATCGATAGACTTAGTTTTAAGGCGCAGTACCTCCGCGGCTTGTGTGAACTGGCGCATATTGAGGACTGCATCGAACTATGGCAGCACCTGGCTGAAAACAAAACCTGCCTGACGGAGTATCTTGGCTTGACCAGAGAGGAACATGAAACCTTCCTGCGGCAAGGCAGGGATGCCCTCGGCGCCCTGCTGGAACCCCAGCGGCGGAAACAGAGGTTTGTACTCTATCAGCTGGAACTGGACGAGCAGAAAGCCATCCCGTTTGCTTTCAAGGAACTCGCGGCGCTGCAAAAGGCCGGCTATGAACAGCCGCCCGCCGCCATGTACCGCATGGTCGGGGCTGGTGAAGTCTACTGCCCGGTGGAACAGAGCGACGCGGAGATTTTGAAGCGCCTGTTTGCCGACTGCCGGGAGGAACTGCCGGAGGGCGGCCACGGGCGGCCAATGGCGCTCTCTGATGTGGTAGAACTGGACCATTCTCCCCGAAGGGCCTACTACTATGTCAATGGGGAGCAGGAATTTCCGCAGGTCAAGTTTTCACCCATGCTTGCCAAAAAGGACATCAAGGAAGGGACATAAAGAGGCTTCAATGGTTGTTGTAAATGAGACGAAGAGAGGGCAGCTTCTGGCGCTTCTGGAGCAATGCGCCCATCTGAACGCTGATGTGCAGCCCCGCACGGAGCAGGGATATTTTACGGTGACGGTCCCGCCGCCGTGGAATGGCCCGGCCCAGCGGAAAGCCCAGGAGGTGCAGGACAGGATCAAAAAGTGGTCGGAGCAGTATCCCAATGTGATATGCTACTGTTTCGACAGCTTCAGCACATTACTCTATGTGCTGTGACACAGGTAAACGATGGCATGGAGCAGGGATTAACCTGCTCCATGCCATTTTTGTCAACAGAAAGGAGTTCATTATGGGATATTTTTCAGAAATGTCGCTGGATATGCAGGAAAGCCGCAAACCGTCTGCCGCCTCGCCCACCCGCGAGCGCGCCTTTGAGGAGGGGGAAAGCTTTGACGAGCTGCCGGTGCCGCCGGCTGACCGTCAGCCTGTACCGCCTGCCGCAGAGCCGGCGCCGCAGTCTGCTTTTGAGGACGACGGAGATTTGGATGAGGCCCCGGAAGAGCTGGAACAGCCTGGCGAGGCCGAGTCTCCCGCTGAAGAAACCGATGATGGGGACAATGCCGATGAGGGTCAGACGGAGCCTGCCAAGGCCGATACCTCCAATACGGACGCTGACGAGGAAAAGCGCCGAGCCAAGCATGAGGCTGCCGAAGCCAAACGGAAGGCTGAGTGGGAGGCAAAACAGGCGGAAAAGAAGAAGGCCTTGCAGGAACAGATGGACCGCTTGGCTGCCATGAGCGACGATGAGGTGGTGGCTGCTTCCATGCAGCGGGTCAGCGGTGATGTGGAAAAGCTGACCCGGCGCAATATGAAGGAGTGCGTGTCGGAGTATATCCAGACCAAGTGCCTGGAAGATCCGGCCTTTGCCCGCCTCACCATGCACCCGAAGAAAACAATGGTTCACTGCTTCCAGTACATCAGCCGCAAGGCATGGGAGTATATCCAGGACGAATTGAAAGCAAACGGCATCCAGCCGGGCCAGAGCAGCCAGGGGTATGGCTGCGATATTCCGGATGACCTGTGCTATCAGTGGTCGGAGGACTATTTCCGCGATCCGGACGCCAAAGAGGACCAGGAGCAGGAAGAAAAATTTATCCCCCGCCCCTACTATGGCAAGTCTTCCGTGAAGTCCTCCAAGAAAAAGAAAACCGAGAAAAAACCTGCTGAGAAGAAAAAGCCGGAGCCTAAGCCGGCGCCGGAGAAAAAACCTTCTGCTGACGGGCAGATGTCTCTGATGGATTTTGGCATGGCAAAGGCCGGCTGAGGAGGCAGCGTATGATTGCGTATAAAGGTTTTCGGCCCGGCATGATCTGCATTGACTATCAGTTTCAGATGGGCCTCAATGTGACGGAAAAGGCCAACTGCCGCCAAAATGGATTCCATTGTGCGGAGGACCCGTTAGACTGCCTGAGCTATTACGGCGATGTAGACCATTCGGAATATTACATCGTCAACGCCGGCGGGGACATCGACGAGGACGAGGTGGATTCCAAGATCTCCTGCACCGAACTGACGGTCCTCAAGCGGCTGACGAAAGAAGAACTGTTTCTCCACGGTCTCGCCTTTATGGCAGACCACCCCAAGCGGAAGTGGAACAAGCATGTTCGGAAGGACAGGGCTGAAGCGCGGGGTGGCTATGCGGTGGTCCGCGGCGCCGACCCCATAGCCAAAGGCTGCCGGAAGGGTGATGTATTGGCCTTTGCCAAGGAGGACCCGGCCACCGGCAGCATCCAGCAGATCGTGGTGGCTACCATTGATGGAAAGACGCTTTTGCCTGATGTCTGGTATGGAGCAAATCTTAAGAAAAGGACGGTGAGTTAATTTGAAGAAATCCATGCTTCTGGCGATGCCGATGCTGACGGCATCGCCGGAGATGAAACAAGCAGCGATGGCGGACGAGCCCAAAAAGGAGACGACTTATTACGGCCATACCTATACTACCCGCACCTATTTCGCATATATGAATTGTCTGGTGCAGGATGGCATTCTGAAAGCCGCTTTTTTTCTGCCGGATCATCTGCGGCTGGATGGAAACAACCCTGTCTATGAGGTGTTTCTCGACAAGGAAAACCGCCAGTTTATGACCTACGATCACTTGGAGAAAAAATGGCGGGACGCCAAATTAGACCGTTTGGAATGGCATGGCAGGAACTACTACGCTACCTGCTGGGTCAGCGAGGAAGATGCGGCCCTGGTTCAAGACTATTTTTCCGGCGAGCGCGGTGGCGCCCTCGGCATTCTCGATTTTCAACGGAATGTGCGGGATGAGCAGCTGGATCGGTACCACAAACGGATTACCGACCCGTGGGACCAGGATCTGGCGCAGGTTCCGGAATTGCCGAAAGATTGGAGGCGTTGGGCCGACAAGGTGGCTGTGCGGGAAAATTTTATATTTTACCACTACAAGCGCGGCGGCGCAAAAACCGGCTACTGCACCTTCTGCGGAAAAGAGGTGCCCATTTCCGGGCACCCCTACCACAACAAAGAGGGGCGCTGTATCCGCTGCCGCCATCCTGTGGTGTTCAAGGCTTTGGGACGCGCAGGCTATTTTCAAACAGATAAGTATTATGCTTATCTGGTCCAGCGGTGCAGGGATGGATTTGTCGTTCGGGAATTTCGGGCGGACAGGACCTACCGAAAGGATACCCTGCCGCACAGCGAGCCCTATTGGCATGAGTTCCGGCGTTCGATTTATGACCGCACCGGCGAAATCCGTTCCTATTACTGGGGGATGTACTGCCAGCGGGAAACACGCTGGATCGCGGGAAGCCCCTGCTATTACGCTTATTATGGTGATCAATCCGGCCGGGTATATGGAAAGACTTTGCCCAGCCTGGAGAAAAAAGAACTTCGTCAAACCGGCTTGGCCGAGTGGATACGAAGCCATCCGATCACTGATCCTGAAAAATACTTGGCAGTCTGGAAAAGGCTTCCCCAGATGGAGCAGATCTGGAAGGCTGGACTGCAGCGGCTGACAAAGGAGTGTTTCCATAACTGCGACAATGTGCGGAAGCTGGTGCTGAACCCCAGTGAGCCCGGGCTGATCCGCGCTCTGGGTCTGGATGCCTCAAAATTCCGCCGCCTGCGGCAGATGGATGGAGACACAGAAACTTTGGCCTGGCTGCAGCTTGAGAAGCGGACCGGACAGCGTATCACGGACGACATGCTGCGCTGGAGCAAAAAGGAACAGATCAGCGCCAAGGATCTGGTGTTTATCGCAGACCGAATGAGCCTGGTGCAGATCAAAAATTATCTGGAGCGGCAAAAAGAGTATTTTGATGGCAGCTGCCAGCAGGCGCTGACCACCTGGCAGGACTATCTTGCTATGGCGGAACGGCTGCACTATGACACCAGCGATGAGATCGTCTACCGTGTGCGAAAACTGCGCCAGCGGCACGATGAACTGGTCCTTCAGAGTGAAGCCGGGAGCCTGGAAGAGCAGGCGTCGAAAATGGCGGCGAAATATCCCCATGTTAATGCCATCTGCGTGGAACTGCAGGAAAAATATGCCTACAGCGATGACGACTACACGGTGCTTGCGCCCCAAGACATCTTTGAAATCATCAAGGAGGGGCGCATGCTTCATCACTGTGTCGGCAATGATGGCGCCGGCGAGCGGTACTATGACCGCATGGAACGCCGGGAAAGCTTCATCATGTTCCTGCGCCGGACGGAGGAACCTAACGATCCCTACTATACTCTGGAGATTGAACCAGATGGAACAGTTCGTCAGAAGCGCACTTTGTTTGACCGGCAGTATGAAGATATTGAACAGGCAACAGAATTCCTGATCAAATGGCAGAAGGTCATTGCGGCCCGCCTTACCGGCCGCGACCTGAAGCTGGCTGAACGGAGCCGTGAGCTGCGGAAAGAGGAATTTATCCAGATGCGAAAAGACCGTGTGATTATCCACACCGGGCATCTGGCTGGCCGTCTGCTGGCAGATGTGCTGCTGGCCGACTTAATGGAAAATACGGAAGTCATGCAGCCGCAGGCGTTACCTGCCGCCGCGTGAGACAGGTTCAATGGCCGGGCGTCCTTTGGGGCGTCCGGCCCACTTTTATAGAATGGAGGTCCCTGATGGGGAAAAAAGGATTTGAGTATGAGATACGCGGTTACAGATATGCGCCTGAGAGTTTCCATGCTTTTAAAGGGCTGCCGGGACAGAAAATGGAGCAGATCCCTCTGTCAGATGAACAGCGCCGGAAAATGGGCTATCTCTGTATGACCCAAGGCGGTAAGGCTGGTGTAGCTTATGTAAAGCACATCGAACGGGAGCGGGAACGCAAGTGCCGTCTGTATATGACCTATGGCTTTCTGATCAAGGAAAATCCACACAGATATGTGTACTGTGCGGAGCTGCGATGCAGGGAAAGCGACCCACTGGCGGTGCGTCTGGATACCCTGCGTGCGTTCCGGGAATGTTTGGCCCAGCACGGAGGCCGTATTGAACAGAGTGTGGAATGCGAACTGGATGGGAATTACCGCCCCGTCAAAGTACGGAAGAATTATGAAACTGCCGATTTGAGCCGGCCGGTAGTGGTCTGGCTCTATACGGCGTGAAAGGAGAACTCCATGAAACAGCTTGGAAATCTGGCCGTGGTCTGCGCCCAGCGCCCCGATGTGCTGATGCAGATTTATGGCAGCGAGGTAAGCGTACACACAGGAGAGGGGCCGGAACGGGCCGTCCTCACAGCAAAATGGGATGATGATGAGACGATCCAGAGCATCATCCGGGAATTGAATTTTGGCCGGTATGCCCCGGACAGGGAAAGGATGGTGCGGCATGATTAAAAACCTGAACCAGCTCAAACGCGCTCTTCGGCCTGGTATGCGTCTGGAAGTTATCGGCCACTGCCGGCCGGGGTGCATTGGGCAGCTGCGGGAGGTCACTTGGGTCAATACCCAGGGCTTTTATACCAAAACGCTCAATCCGCCCGATCCGAAGCTCAATGCGGCAAACGAGGGGCGCGGCGCCATCCTCTGGTGGGGAGCCGCGCGCACCTGGGAATTTGAAGATGGGGTGTGTAAGTCGTACACCCGTAGCGAACATACGGCGGAGACGCTGATTATGGCGTTCCGTGTTTTAGAAAAGGAGGCGGTCTGATGGACCAGAATTTGTTGATGAAGCAGCGGGAGCTGAACGACCGGCTCAACCGCTACCGGAATGAGTATTACAATCTCAACAGCCCAAGCGTCAGCGATGCGGTCTATGACCGATTGTTTGAGGAACTGCAGGACCTGGAAAGTGCAACGGGCGTCCAGATGTCAAATTCGCCCACCAATACCGTAGGATACCCGGCGGTCAGCAAACTGGAAAAAACAAATCACTCGATTCCGCTGCTGTCTCTGGAAAAAGTGAAGAATGCGGAGGATTTGTGCCGCTTTATGGGAGAGCATCAGGTGATGTTCATGCTCAAGTTGGACGGCCTTACCATCAAACTGACCTATGAAGGGGGCAAATTGGTGGAGGCAGCTACCCGGGGCGACGGTGATGTGGGCGAAATCGTGACCCACAACACCCGCGCTATTGGCGGCATCCCCGAGAATATCCAATATGAAGACCGCCTGGTGGTCACCGGCGAGGCGTTCATCCGCCCCAGCGATTTTGAACAGCTGAAAACCACTCTGGTGGACAGCGATGGGAAACCCTACAAGAACGGCCGCAATCTGGCGGCCGGCTCGGTGCGCCTGTTTGATGCCGGTGCCTGCCTGGGACGGCGACTGATGTTCATGCCGTTCAATGTGCTGGAGGGCATGGAGGAATTGCCTCGCAAGTCGGAGCGCCTCAAGGCGCTGCGGCCGCTGGGCTTTCTGCCCTGCAAGTACATGGTCACCAAGCGCCCTTTGACGCAGAAGGAAACCGAGGACGGTATCCGTCAGCTCAAGGAGTATGCGGCGGACGCTGATATTCCCATTGACGGTATCGTTATTACTTACAACGACATCGCGCTGTCCAAAAGCTGCGGGCGCACGGGCCATCACTACAAGGACGGCCTTGCCTTCAAATTTGAGGATGATTTGTTCCAGACAAAGCTCCAGACGATTGAATGGACGCCCGGCCGCACCGGCGAGATTGCCCCGGTTGCCATTTTTGAGCCGGTGGAGATCGACGGATGCGAAGTGTCCAGAGCCAGCCTGCACAACCTGTCCTTCATTGAGGATCTGGAATTGGTGCCGGGCTGCCGTATCCTGGTGAGCAAGCGAAACATGATCATTCCCCATGTGGAGGAAAACCTGGACCGGGGCAATTTTTCTATGGATGCCGTGATCCCGCACCAGTGCCCCTGCTGCGGAGAACCGACCAGAATCCATGAAACCAGTGGCCGCGGTGAAAACGGCGAGGAACGGGTCATCAAGACCCTGTTCTGCGACAACGCCGCCTGCGAGACCCGGCGCCTTAAACAGTTCGTCCATTTTGTGAGCAAAAAGGCCATGAACATTGAGGGACTGTCGGAAGGAACGCTGGAAAAGCTGATTGGCCGCGGCTGGATACACAGCTATCTGGACATTTACCGCCTGGATCAACATAGGAATGAGATCATCCGGATGGACGGTTTCGGTGAAAAGTCCTGGCAGCGTCTTTGGGACGCCATCCAGCAGAGCCGCAGCACGACATTCGAGCGGTATGTTATCGCTATGGACATCCCGATGGTCGGCAATACCGCCAGCAAGGTCCTTTGCCGGGAATTTCACGGCAGTCTGGACGAATTCCGGGATGCCGTCTATGGGGGCTATGACTTCCGACAGCTCCCGGACTTTGGAGAGACGCTGCACAACAACATTCAAGAATGGTTTAACAAGGAAGAAAATTTCTGTATTTGGGAGGAATTACAGATGATGATGAACATTCAGAAACCGGTGGAGGCCGACAACCAGACCATCAACAGGGACAATTCTTTTTCCGGAAAGACCATTGTGGTCACGGGAAAGGTCGAGCCTTACACCCGCGACGAGATGAACAGCCTGATCGCCTCATTGGGGGCAGTGGCCGGCAGTTCGGTGACCCGCAAGACCGATTATCTGGTCTGCGGCGAGAAAGCCGGCAGCAAGCTGTCCAAGGCGCGGGAACTGGATATCCCGGTGCTGACGCCGGAGGAATTTTTCCGCATGGCCGGTGTGGCTTAACCAGTCGGTTCATCAGAGTTTGACAATGGGGAGAGGGCGGTCTGCGTCCTCTCCCTATATTTTTATGGAGGAACACCATATGGAAAGAAAGTATTTCATCCCTGTTGTCAATCGCGTTTATACCAACCGCAATAATAAACAGTACCGCTGCACCGGCTTCGTGGAGGGCAGCTGCCCGTGGGAAACGGTAGCCTATTTCACAAGGCTGTCCGACGGCTGGAGCCTGACTGCGCATGGACCGCAAATTTACGAAGATGGGACGATTGAATGGAACTATTCTACCGGCGGGCATTGGCCGCAGTGAAAAGGAGGGAAATATTGTGACCCAAGAAATTATACCTGCATACAGCACCTTCCAGAAGGACATAGATCTTACGCTGTATCACGCCTTTGCTGAATTGGTTGTACAGACAGCCCAGGACGGTGAGGCGAGAATCCTCTACCGCCAGCTGGAAGCGAGACAAATCTGGCAGGAAGATCAGAATGTTTCCAGCTATTTTGAAGCTTACAGCCTGCGCTATCCCGGCGAAGTGCTGGAACGCTTCGAGGAAAAACTGGGGACAGACATACGCATCCTGCGCGCGCTGGCGCTGGCCCTGGGCTACACCCGCCGGTGCCAGGCCGACACAATGTTTGTGGGCAATCAGCGGAACGATTTTATTCAAAAACTTCGCAGGAACGCCGGGACGGATGTTTACCTGCAAGGCGCGCTCTATCTGCTGGAAACCGACGCTCTCCGGCGCCGCACGCGGCTGGATGAACTGGCCGCCAGGGAATACGCCAGGACGGAGGAGGCTCTGTTTGTGCTCTCCCTGTTTGATGATCCGGAGACCGGCTATCAGGCCATGCGGCCGCAGCTGACGCGGCTGTTTGGACCAGAAAGGACGATTTCTATGGCACGGGATTTTGGCGTGCTGGAATGGTTCATCCGTTTCTACGCTGAAGAGGCAAAACGCTATCGGGGAAAAAACGATCTGGTATTGCGGACGCTGATGAAGCTGCCCTACATGAACATGAAGCCGGACAGCCGGGAATTTTCGGTTTTGCATACTGCCGGGTACAGCATGGAAGAGATTGCAATGGCAAATTCCCTGGCGGTGTGGGCCGACCGGATACCGGACCGGCTCTCATCCAAAGGCATTGTGGCGGAAAAAATCGCGGTGGCCTGCGTCCGAATGCTGCTGAACGGCCCGGATGGACAGCCGGAAGAGATCTATGCGTACATCAGCTGGCTGTTCCAGGTTTACAAGAAATTTGAGGTCAGGTACGAGGGATATCAGGATCTCTGGGCAGCCATCCAGACGGGGCTTGCACCCACAGCACCCCAGACTATCCTCTGGATGAATCAAACAATTAAAAGACAGTTCCCTTATCGCTTCGATGTATTCGACCCGCGATACGACATTCTGGCAAACGAGCTGAGTAATGAGGAATATGCGGAACTGTTTACCGTGCAGATGCTCCGTTCCCGTGCGGCGATCCCGCTGCGGCGCTGGCTTACGCGGTATCAGGCCCTGACTGGTGTGGAGTATATTGAGTATTTTAACAAGCGCCATTGGCTTACGCTTCGCAGCTTTGTTTTGCTGGTGGAGCGAAAGGAGATCAATTTGTGGCAGTTTTTTGAGCAGCACAAGGGGGACGGGGCTCGTGCCCATCCTCTGGAGCTTTTAGAGGAATATGCGCTGAAAATCTCCAGCTGGCGGTGTTTTCGGTTCGCGCAAAAGCTGTTCAGTCAGTACACCTTCTCCCAGTTACAGGAAATTTTCGGAGATAACTTTTATTTCCACCGGAAGTTTGTCAAGAAGGAACGCTATTATAACAAAAAAGTCCAATCGTTCTCTATGGTCCGGCCGTTCCTGACAGCGGAGCAGCACCGCCAGCTTTATGACTGGATCGATGCCTCGCTCTTTCAGACAGAGCCGGAATACTATGATTCGTTTGTCCTCTGTGCCCTGAAGGCCCCGGTGATCCAGCGCATCTATGACAAACCGCTGCTGGCGTCTGTGCTGAGGCAGCTTCTGACACACGATGCCTGCAATGGCTACGAAGTAAATCAGTTAAAGGAGCGGTTCTATTCCAAGGAAGAAATGGAGACCGACCGAAAAGCCACCGCCGAACAGGAAGAACAGGAAAAGGAACGCCAGTGGCAGCAGCAGGTCATGAAGTGTCAGGAGAAACTGGCAAGTTGCTATAATGGCAGCGCGGAATCCCTGATCCAGTTCATGCACGGATATCATTTTGGTGAGATCAGGAAAGCTGCGCTGGGTATGGTCTATGAAAAATTGTTGGAATGGCCGGCAGGCTACGCTCAGACCCTTGAGGCGGCGGAAATGTGGAAATTTTTTGAGCTGTGCGGGAGTCTTGTGATGTATGAGCCTCGGCCGCGCAGAGAGATATTGACAATGGTGCAAACCATCGTAGGAGGTGAAGCAGCATGACAAACACATTGAAGCATTTAGCCCTGCTCGTCCGCATGGAGAGCAGCGGCCTGAAACTGGGGTTGACGGGAAAATTCCCGGAGGATGCCCTGGACCAGACCTGCGAGCGGGTGGAAACTTTTCAATTACAGAACAGGCTCCGCACCGGAAATGACAATACGCAAATTCAAAAGGAACTTGTACGGACGCCGGAATTTGCGGCGCTCTACCATGCGCTGTGCAATGATGGGGTGGATGACCGGTCGATCACAAGTATGCTCCAGTCGGCTGTAGCCTGCGATGAGCAGTTGACGCAGTATCCCAAAGAACAGGTGCTGGCGGCAGCGGGAACGGATATCCCTTTGTCCCTGCGATTTTATTACATGAAATTCTACCTGCCGTTTATCAAGTATGAGGAAGAAGGAGAGGCCATCATTGACAACCTCAATGCCTTCCCGGCCACAGAACGGGAGGAATTATCCGCATTGACGGACGCACAGAAGAACATGATGCGGCAGCCGTTTCTCGGCCCGTACCTGTTCAACTGGAACAACAATGCGCGCGAGGCTCTGGAGCTGCTGGAACAGAACCAGCCCCTTCAGCGGGTCCTGACACTGCTCTACCGGCAGGGGGTGGCGCTTGATCTGAACGCGGCACGGCTCAAAGACCTTTGCTGGGTAGAGACGGCCGATGTGATGAAATTCCACCGCCTGCTGGCCGCCTTTGAATATGATACCGAAGACCTCGATGCCTTTTTTGAGAGGTGGCTGGAAAATCACGCGGGGCAGTATGACCTTAACTGGTTTATCTCGCACACAGCGCCGCTGGACAAAGGACAGCGGCAGGAGATCCTGCGAAATGACCTGAGCTATCTCAACGCCCTGTACTCCGGGAGGCTCCATCTGGATTTCAGCTCTATCCGGCGCCATCAATTCCCCATCCTCACTTATGCAGTGCGGCATGGGAAGAAGCATTTTCTGGATCTGGTGAGTGAGCACAGCGAGCTGTTCCTTTCGCTGGGACGGTATGCGCTGCTGTTTGAGGATAAGTTCTGTGAACACTGCAACCTCAACAGCCTCACAGCCAGGAACCTGCAGGCGTGCGATACAGTAGAACGCGGCTGCAGCCATTTTGACCTGCTGGAAGACGGCAGGCAGTACACCTTTGAAGAGATGTGGCTGCTGTGGCAGCAGGATGAAATCTATGTCCGGCTCTATGCCATGCTGACGCCCCTTTCCGTGGACAGACGGCTGCTCACTTTGCGCCAGCTATTGAAGCATGGGCTGGTCAGCCACCACATGGAAGACCAGGAACTGGAACAGCTTGCCCGGTGTCTGCTGGAAAAGCCGTTCAGTGAGTGGTATCGAGGCGCTTTTGGACACATCCGCGGACTGACCCGGAGGACTGCCATGTGGCTGCTGCGGAAATATGAGCAGCTGCAGGTATTTATCCCGGAGATGCAGTCCGAGGCGGACGCGATCTTTGCGCTCAACAACGGGGCGGTGATTGCCGGACAGAAAAACTGGACGCAGGTTCGTGCCGCTGTTTTGACGATGGATCGGGACTGGCTTGACCTGAAAGAAAGGTTTTCCATTACCGATGAATTTGTGGAGCAGCACAGGGAGCCGGTTACCAATTTCCTGCTGCGCGGCGGCAGTGCGATGGTGCGTGCTCTGTACGGCTACCTGCAGGGTGACGATAAGGCTATCGAGGCCCTGAGAAGGATCGTACAGGCCGAACTGATGGGCCAATTCTATGCGTTGAAATATTTTGCCGATGACCTGCGGCGGGAGATCCGTTATCCCATCAGCGAGGTGCAGGAGGCAGCATGGAAACCCAATCTCACACTGAAGCGGGGAGCATTTTCCGCGGAAGAAGCGGATGATTTCTACTTTACGATGAGGCTGGGAGAATTGCCCCGCACCACATGCCTTTCCTGCTGGGACGGAAACCAGAGGGACTGCCTGCTGGCAGCCTTCGATTCCAACAAGAAGATGATCTTGATTCGGAAAGGTGAAGACATTGTGGGCCGCGCCTGCATCCGGCTGACAAAAGGGGCGTTCCAACGACCTGCGGATTTTAATTTTTCTTTTGCTGATCTGGCTCAAGTGCAGTCGGCGGATAAAAAGCGCGCTGCTGACGAAATGCTGGTTCTGTTTTTGGAGCGCATCTATACTTCCAGATTGAACGATGAAGAAGTGAAAACCGCAATGAAGCTGGCCGTTTCCCTGGTGACGCAGAAAGCGGCGGCCATCGGCGCCGTCGCTGTGCTGGCGCGGCGCTATCTGGGCTGCTATGACCGCGATCAGTATGTTGGCAGCCACTTCTATGTGTATATCTCAAAATCCAAAAACGGACAGCAGTATCTGGATTCTATGGGAGGCGCCGCGGTGACTTCCCACAAAGAGCAATATACGGGGGCTGTTTTCCTCGTAGAACAGGCGGCGATGCGCACGGCAGCGCCGCAGAAGGAGGATGAATTTTATGAATGACCGCACTCTGGTAAAATTACGATGCAATAAGGAAATGTTGGATATTCGAACTGTATCCTGGACACGGAAATCCCCCTACAGTTTTTCCATTTTGAGAAGCGAACTCCAGCAGCTGGAGCAGCGGCCACAAAACCGGCTGATTTCCGGTGACTGCGGTTCCTTTGCCGTCCTGCGGCTGACGCAGAGGCCAGGTGACATGAAGATGCTGGAGATCCGGTTCACCTGGCTTCAGGAGATCGGCGCCGGTAAAGTACACGGCTGGCAGGAGAATATTCGGCTGCCCTATGAGCCGTTCCATGTCTTTGTGGAAAATGGAGAGGATATGGATGGCGCAGAGTGGCACCACCTTTCCGTCCCGGAAATGCTCATGCCTCGTTATGAGTTCCACAGCCGGAAAAATCTCCATGAGGTTGCCCGGCGGCCTGTTCTGCGGCGCAAGCTGGGACGAGTCCTGGGGCGGCATTTCCAGTGGCGTGGCACAGAAAAGATCGTCATTTATGATGACGGCCAGCCTTACAGCTTCTTTTTTGAAGAATACACGCCTTATGGCAGAGGAATTTGCGGCGGCATCATCCTGAATAGCGCCGAGGACTTGGCAAAGGCCCAGTACAGCGTACACACCTAAACAGTACGCTGATTTCGTGTAACAAACGCAGCGCCGCCGGGCAGAGGGATTTTCCTTCTGCCCGGCGGTATTTTTTGTTTATCAAACAATAGTACGGAGTGGCAGCACTCCTTGCTGTTACCTCTTGATTGTCTGCAAACAAAAGCAGGCAGGACTGTCAATGATAACAAGAAACAGCATTTAAGCGATATGGCTGGCATTGCTATTTGGCGGAAATATAAAGTATCATAATGGAAAATGTGAAAAAAGTGAACTTATCACTCTTTTTTCTTGATATCGCTAATTCCAAAGAGTGCAAACACCAGAGCCAAAACAATCAGCGAAATAGTATTTGCAGATACAGAGGGCATGAAATAATCGACGATATAGAAGCCGTAAAATGTAGCGATAGTATCTAACAACACATACATACAGACAGCTATTTCCCCTGTTATTCTGTCGAGATTAAGCAGAGCTTTTGGTAGTGCGCCCGCTATTAAATTTATGGGATACGAAACAACCGACGCGATTATAAAATAGAGGATAAAGCCGCCGACGCTCTCATATTCAAAGCCGAGCAGACGCATAATTGCACCGCTGAATATGGCGATTATGGCCAGGACGACGATGATTAGAAGCGCCCCCAAAATGAATGTGATTATTTTTTCCCGCTTTTTGTTGCTGTTATTATTCAAGAGTTTCGCTCCCTTATGTCGTGATTTGATTTTGAAGCTAATATGAGTATATCACAGGAATATGAACTTTTCCATTGGAATTAAAACAATTATCAAAGTCTTAACGACCTATCTAATACGGTTATCCAAGAGGTGGTATGTTGCCTGTACTCTTTGCGGGAGGAATATCCGGGGGGTTCTTGTAGACAGGCAAAACAAAACTGTTGTCCAGCTTTGTCTGTTTCGACTTCCTGCTCTTGCGTTTTGACATGCTATATGGTACTCTTTCATCATAAGCACATCCAGTTTACACACAAAGGAAAGGTGATCTTAAAATGGCAGAGTCCGAGAATAAGCGCACGCGCCGTACCCCGCAGGAGAGAGCAGCTGAGGTGGATGAAAAAATCGCAAAGATAACGCAGTCCATCAAAGAGCTGGAATCAAAAAAGGAGTCTGTTGTGGCAGAGTATGATGCGAAGATCACCGCAGCAAGGGCCCGCATCAAATCTTTGGAGGGAAAGAAGAAGGAGATCCTGGCTCCCAAGCCGCCCCGCAAGCCTCGCAAGTCGAAACAGCAGAAGATCCAGGAGATCATAAAGCTGGCATTGAAAAATGGAATGACAGTGGAAGAAATCGCCGGCCAGCTCCATGTAGAAGTTGAGGACTAAATCCTTTGCAATATAACAGCAGCGCCGCCCCGGTAGAGCCGAGGCGGCGCTGTCTTGCTATTCTGGTGTGAAACGGTATCCATGGCCCCGCACCGTTTCGATGATGTCGGCGCCAAGCTTGCGGCGGAGCTTATAGACCATGCTGGAGATCCCCGTCCAGCTGGCGTCATAGGAGTCCGCCGCAACAGCCTCATAAATCTGGCGGGCAGTGAACACCTGCCCTGGCCGGCGGGCCAGCAGGAGCAGAATGTCAAACTCCATCGGCGTCAGGTCCACCGTCTGGCCGGACTTCCATACCAGCCTGCGCTGCGGATCGATTTGCAGAGAGCCAAAGAGCAGTGGTGTGTCTGCGGAGGCGGTCACTGTGGAGAAGTCTGCGACAGAAGCAAGAGCCGTTATGGTGTTCGCAAAGACAGCATCCTCGCCGTCGCCGAAGGATAGAATTATAAACTTCCCATGTGGATCACCTCCTTCTTTTGTGTATTCTGTACCAAAAGGGATAGAACATCTGCCTAGCTGTAGGCAAATACCGATTTTCAAATAGTTCTTATCAGAAGAATAACGCGGAGAAATCACACTCCATGGTAGCCTTCTCGTTGACATTGCTATTTCACTTTGCGGATTGCAGTCTCAACACTAAAAATATCTTCGATTGAGATGTTGAACACTTTTGCTATGTTCCATGCTAATACCAATGATGGATTATGCCTGCCTTTTTCTAATTTTCCTATGGTCTCTCTCCGAACTCCTACTAGCTTTGCTAAATCTTCCTGTTTCATGTCATATTTCGCTCGATACTCCTTGATCCTATTCTTTAGCATTTTCCAGATCCCCATTTTTGTACAACTGTAGTAAACAGTGGATAAAGCATAAAGGCAAAACTGAGGGGTCAGATTATAAGCTTCCCATGCAAACAACATCTTATAGTCGAATTCGGTTTATGTTATATCCTGCTTACGATAGACCGCTGTTGCAATTTTGTAAGAAACTGCAAACCAGACAAGTGAGATTGCCAGTACAATATAAAATGCTAAAAGGGTGTTGTCTTTTACCGGAACAAATAAATTGATTAGAAGCACGAGAGCTGTAATAATCCCTGTTGATGCAACAAAAGATATCATATAGACGATTTGTGATTTTTCTGGATCAAAGGAGTAAACACAAGGAAGGCTGATCCCGCCTGCCAGTAAAGCGACGCTTATTCCAATGGCCGCATTAAAAAGCAGAGAATAGAGTGTGATTGTCACTCCAAGCAAAGACAGTATTCCGAGCGATACAAGCACAACAATGATTCCTATTCCGGAAAGAAGAATATAGAGGATATATTTCATCCCAATAATTTGATCTCTTGATACAGGCATCGTGATTACATTCTTATTCCATTTCGAACCTGCATCGTTGGTGATACTCATATAGACAGCAAGAGTAGAAATGGCTGGTGCGAGCATCAAAATCGAACTTGCGTCAAGCAGAAATGAAAAACCAAAGGCCAAAACAAATAGGCTGGTAAGCGTGACAACAATGCCGCTTTTGGCGACATAGAGATCTTTCAACAAAATGCCTTTCATTATTTTTCCCCCTTTACATAGAGCAGCATAATTTCATCAATCGTTGCTGGCACAATCATCGCTTTAGGATACTTTTTCTGCATGGCGGTTCGGTCGGAAATCAAAACCTGCCATTCATAATCCATTTTTCGATACATAATAATGTCGGATTTATCCAGGGCATCAAACTGTGCGGCCCCACACTTGATGATACCATACTGTTCTGTCAGTTCGTCTTTGGGCTTTGAAAAAACAACTTTTCCTTCGTGTATGAAAACGATATAGTCAGCGATTTTCTCAAGATCGGTGGTAATGTGAGAAGAAATTAAAATGGAATGGTCTTCATTTTGAACAAAATCCAGCAGAATATCCAAAATGTCGTCTCGAATAACAGGGTCGAGTCCACTGGTGGCTTCGTCCAAAATCAGCAGCTTAGAGTTGTGGGATAAAGCCGCAGAGATTGCCAGTTTCATCTTCATACCCCTGGAATACTGCTTAATCGGCTTATCTATCGGAAGGGATAGTTTTTTCAAAAGGCTAAGAAAGGTGCGTTCGTCCCAAGAGTGATAGATGTTTTTCAAAACCCGATTGAGCTTTCTGGGAGAGAGAATTTCCGGATAATTGCTGCCGTCAAATACAACGCCGACTTGTTCCTTTATCTCATTATCCAGTTCTTCTTTGCCCAAGACTAAAACAGAACCAGCCTCTTTTTGAATAAGGCCAAGTATTGCATTGATCGTAGTGCTTTTTCCTGCTCCATTTTCGCCAATCAATCCTACAATGGAGCCACTGGGGACTGAAAAAGAAATCCCATCCAAAATAAAGTCCTTATAGGTTTTTGTTAAACCCGAAATGGTCAAGGCATCAATCATTCTCATTCATCCTCCTGATACATAAGTGTGAGCAGTTCGGTCAGTTTATCCAGAGATATTCCGCTTGTGCGGGCAATCTCGATTGCCTCTGCAAATTTTTCTTCTATCCTCTTTTGCTGTTCCTCCAAATAGAAGTCCTGGTTTTGCGCCGATACATAGCAACCCTTCCCGGCAGTCGTTTCAATAAAACCATCTTCCTGTAAAGTGGCGTATGCTTTCTGAACGGTTAAAATGCTGATCTGCAAAGACTTTGCCAAAGACCTCACTGAAGGTATCGCTTCGCCGGCTTGCAATTCGCCACTGATAATAGCTGCTTTGATCTGCGAGGCAATCTGTTCGTACAGCGGCTGGCTTGCCTTGTTGCTTACGACGATCTCCAAGTTCCCACCTCACAATCTGTTATTTACTGTATTGCTGTTACAAGTACAGTATATAACGGAGAAATACAGATGTCAATAGGCTGATAAAAAAATATAGCTGCATCTCTTGATTTTGAGGTGCAGCTATTTCAATAATTTTATTGTAATTTTGCCTCTGCCTGTTGAGAAAGGCGTCATCCAGGCGTAAAGGATATGTATAAAGCAAAAAAGGAGGCATTCACCTATGTTAATTGGTGTCGATCATGGCAATAAACAAATCAAGACGGTTCACTGCGCCCCGTTCGTTTCCGGCCTGCAGCAGAGCATGACCCGGCCGTTCGGGCCGAGCCTGCAATACGGCGGCAACTACTATACGCTCTCCAACGAGCGCATTCCTTACCGCAAGGACAAGACTGGGGATGACCGCTTCTTTATCCTCACCTTGATTGCGATTGCGGAGGAATTGACGGCCCGCGGCGTTGACGAGAAAGAACTGTACCGTATCCAGCTGCCGGTGGGACTGCCGCCGGCCCACTTCGGAGCCCAGGCGGAAAAGTTCACTGCCTATTTCCAGAAGAAAGGGATCGTTGAGTTTCAGTACCGGGACAAGCACTACGCCATCAGCATTGATGATGTGGCCTGCTATCCCCAAGCATACGCGGCGGCGGCCACCATGCTCCACACGCTGATGAATGAGGCCAAGGCGGTAGTGGTGGACATTGGCGGTTTCACGGCAGACTATCTGTTGATGAAAAACGGAAAAGCCGACCTCAGCTCCTGTGATTCGCTGGAAAACGGCGTGATCCTGCTTTACAATAAGATCAGGTCCAGGGGCAACGCGGAATTGGATCTGCTGCTGGATGAGGGAGATGTGGACGCCATCCTCACCGGCAAGCAGACGCAATACCCGTCGTCGGTGGTCCGGCTGGTGGAGCAGCTGGCACAGGAGTTCGTCAACGACCTGTTCAGCACCTTGCGGGAGCGGATGCTGGACTTGCGCTACTGCACGGTGGTCTTTGTGGGCGGCGGCGCCATCCTGCTGCGTCGGCAGATTGAGGCGTCCGGAAAAGTGGGAAAGCCGTTGTTCGTCTCGAATATCAATGCTAATGCAGCCGGCTATGAGTATCTGTACCGCCTTGAAGCTGTGGGCAGGTGACGGCTATGGCTGTTAAGAAAGAACGAGGGCGGTTTTCTCTGCGGTTCAATATCAGTGACCCGATCCATCTGGCAACTGTCGAACTGCTGGAAAAGCAGCCTGACCACGGGAAAGCACAGTATATCGCCAATGCAGTCGTTTTCTACGATACCCACTTTGCAGATGACCCCCAACCGTTACGAGCAGCAGCGGCGGCTCCGGCCATAGACCGGGCCGCCATTGAAGCCATCGTGCGTGAGATTCTGCGCCAGGAGGAGAGGCACCCTGAAAAGCCTGCCGCCGCCCCCGCCGCCTGCCCGGATGCAGAAACAACAACGGCCCCGGTGCCGCAGGAGCGGACGCCGGAGCCGGAATATGCGCCGGAGCTGGGAGAGGCATTGGAGTCAGATGATGCGATCCTCGGCCTGATCTCCAGCACAATGGAAGCTTTTCGCCAGGGGAGATGATATAAAAAGAGGTATGAGGGCTGCATTGCCGCTGGCGCTCATACCTCTTTTTCTTCCTGTATAGCCGCGATGAAGTTGTCGATAATATTTTCCAGGTGTCGGTATTGGCAGGGAGTCAACGACGAGACCTTTTGATTGAGCAGGCGGGTGTCACCTTCCACGACCTGACCGCGCAGGAGATAGTCTGTGCTGATATCAAGCGCATCACAGATCTTCAGCATCGTTTCAGGCCGCATGGCTTTTGTGCCCAGCTCCGCAGTCGAAACGGTCTGTGGCGTGACATGCGCCATCTTGGCCAGAGCCTCTTGTGTCAATTTTAGTTGTTTGCGCCGGTCCAGTATCCGCTGGCCCATTTCTTTCAAAAGTTCGCCCATTCGCAACCCTCCATGCTATAGCTATATTTTATCCGCTATAACATAAAAAATTAAGCGGCCATGGTTGAACTTACTCAGCCATAGCAAGTATAATGGGCTATATTAAGAAAAAAGTTTCTGGAGGGATGAGATGTCCAAGCTTTACTCGTGTGCGATTACCAGCCAACGGCCTACGCGGTTCAAGTTTAAGTACCAGGAATACATGACCTCATGCAAGCGCCTGAAGAAGAGGCTGCACGATGTTTTTGCGGAACTGTACCGGCGCGGTGTGCGCCGGTTCTATGTTGGTGGGGCCCTCGGCGTCGATCTATGGGCTGGTGAGATCCTGCTGGAAATGCGCCGGCAGGAAGAGTACCGGGAGCTGGAGATCGTGCTGGTCTACCCGTTTCCGGGCCATGACGAGCGATGGGACCCAAAGAGTCGGGAGCGGCTGCGCCATCTGAAGGAAAACTGCGACCAGTTTGTAATGGGTAGCAAAATCGTGGGAGCCCAAGGGTATCGGGAGCGCACTGCCTACATGGTAGAACACGCTGATTGCCTGGTGGCCGTGTGTGATGATGAAACAAAGGGCAGCAGCGGAGTAGAGTTGGCAGTGAAATTAGCAGAGCAGCAAAAACTGTCCATAGTGCAAATATGTCCAAGGACAGGAATTGTAAAACGGAATTATATTGGATGAATTTCTCTCGTAAACAAGAAGCAGCAGAAAACGGTAATCCTAAACTAACACTTCTCTCTTGCATTCTTATCTCCAATGTGGTATAGTGAATGACATAAGCTAATTAGATTAACTTACGGGAAGGTTTTTATATGCCAAGAGATAAGACAGATACACATAATAAATTGCTCCCGTGTATTAAGCAGGAATTTTTGGAGCATGGATATGAGAAAGCGTCTATGCAAAATATCGCAAGACGAGCAGGAATTACTGCTGCGGGGATATATCGCCATTTTCCAAGTAAAGAGGCTATGTTTACTGCAATGGTAGAACCAGTCACGAGTGACTTTTTGAAGATGTGCGATGTTTCTATGGAAGAAACATATTCTCGACTTAGTGACGATGATTTCCTCAAAAATTTTAACGAGTTCAGAACGGAAAAAAACAGGGAATCTATTAACTTCATGTATGACAATTATGATGTTTTTCGATTATTACTTGTTTGTTCAAAAGGTACATCTTACGAATCTTTTCAGGAGCGTCTTGTGGAAATCGAAATGCAAGGAATTATTGATTTGTTTGGCGTACTTGAAAAGCGCGGACTGCCGCATAAAACAGTAACAGATAATGAACTTCATATATTGTGTACCACATTTGTCACCGCTCTTTGTGAAACAATTAAACATGAATATACAAGAGAACAGGCATTGAAGCATTTGGACTTCATCGGTAAAATGCTTTACCCTGGTATGAAAGAAGTCCTTGGCTTCTGAAAATTACATAATAAATGACTGCACTGAATTTTAGGGCGTTATCGTCCTAAAATTTTTCTGTTTTATGGGTTAGTTAATGCTAACTAAAATCATTAGCTTATATAGGAGGGATGGACTGTGAAAGTAAAGGGTAGCTTGTATTGGATTTATTCTTTTACAAGCGGATGTAAAGGCAAAATGTTGGTAGCTATTCTATTGGCTGTGATTGGAGTATTGTGGGGAATGGCACCCTATTTTGCGCTCGCAGGAATTTTGTCGGGATTGATCCAAAACACTTTAACGGCAGAACGCATCTTTTGCTATGTGGGAATTGCTGTGTTAGGCGAGACTCTTAAAATGTTGTTTAATACGGTTTCCTCTTTGAAAGCTCACAGGGTAGCTTATCATATCTTAGGGAATATTCGATGCAAACTGGCTGAGAAAATGATGCGTGTTCCTATGGGAGTTATGGTTGATACCCCATCAGGTAAGTTAAAAGCGATGGTTGTAGATACTGTTGACAAATTGGAACAGCCCTTAGCTCACATGTTGCCAGAGATTACAGCAAATGTTTTCACACCGCTTTGCATTATTATTTTACTTTTCATTTTGGACTGGCGTATGGCACTGGCCTGTATGATTGTGATTCCTATTGGCTTTTTACTCTTAATGGGGCAAATGAAAGACTATAAGAATAGATCTGATAGATATATTGAAGCCAGTAGCAACATGGACAGCTCTTTGGTTGAGTATGTCAATGGAATTGAAGTAATCAAGACTTTCAGCCAAACAGGGAAATCATTCCAAAAATTCTCTGATGCTGTGAAGAATTACCATGATACGACATTGGATTGGTGGAAAAATACCTGGCTATATTCAGCACTTGGATTAACAGTAATTCCTGCTACCCTTGTGGGAGGTATTCCCGTTGGAGCGTATCTTCTTATGCAAGGAAGTATCAGTTTTTCTATTTATATTACATGCCTTATTTTATCCCTTGGAATTGCCGGTCCGCTGATTCAAGCAACGTATTATGCTGATAATTTTGCTGTTGTTGATGCCAGTATCCGGCAAGTAGGAAATTTTCTTGATGAACAAGAACTGGTGCGGCCATCAAAAGAAGTTTTGCTAACAGATGATGGCTTTCATTTTGAGCATGTTTCATTCGGATATGATAAAAAAGAAGTGCTACATGATATAACCTTTTCCCCTGTGGCGGGTGGAAAAACAGCCATAGTAGGGCCATCTGGTTCAGGTAAGTCAACCATAACAAAATTGATGGCGGGCTTTTGGGATGTAACTAGCGGTCACATCATTTATGGAGGCCAAGATATTCGCAATATTCCAACAAGCCAGTTAATGAAACACATTAGTTTTGTGTCACAGGATAACTTTCTTTTCAATATTAGTATCAAGGAAAACATTCGAATGGGAAACCCTTGTGCTACCGATGAGGAAGTCCTTGCCGCAGCAAAAGCGGCCAGATGTGATGAGTTTATCAGCAAAATGGAATATGGATACGATACTTTAGTCGGAGATGCAGGAGGAAAGCTTTCTGGCGGAGAAAGACAACGCATCACGATAGCCCGCGCAATATTAAAACCAGCAGATGTTGTAATTCTGGATGAGGCAAGTGCCTATGCCGATCCAGAAAATGAGGTGTATATTGAAGAAGCTATAAATGAGTTGGTAAAAGACAAAACGCTTATTGTAGTTGCCCATCGTCTGGAAACGATTGAAAATTCAGATAAGATTGTTGTTGTAGATCAAGGAAAGATTGTAGCTGAAGGAACACAAAGCGAATTATTAAAAAATTGCGCGCTTTATAAGCGACTGTGGAACGAGACAATATTAACTTCAGAGCGGAAAAGAGGTGATTGCAATGCTTGAAACCATAAAGCGAATTTTGGCAATGGCGGGCAAATATCGTCACAAAATTACAATAGGAATTATCATCAGCTTATTACATTCCTTCTTTTCCGCAATGGACTTATTTGCCATACTTTATATTTCTTTTTCTATCAATACCCTTACCCAACAGAAAATTGGAGTTGCTGCTGCGATTTTACTTGTGGGTCTTACAGGCAAGATTATTTGTAAGTATCAGATAACTGAACATATATCTGGTTCCAGCTATGATGTCTTTTATGAAAAGCGTTTGGAGGCTGGTGAAAAATTAAAGAGAGCGCCGATGGGTTATTTCAGCGAAAAGAACCTCGGTGAAATCCAGATGGCAATGACTACAGATATGAATGCTTTGGAATCCTCGGCAATGTCTGTTGTAGAAAACATTTTGGGCAGCCTGATCTATGCTGCGGTTTGTACTTTAGTATTGCTTCTTTTTAACTGGAGAATAGGGCTTATTACATTAGCGGGCCTTGGAATCGGAATTCTTTTGCTCCGTGTCGTACAAGAAAACGCAAAAAAAGTAATGCCAGTACGTTTTCAGGCTCAGGAAGAAATGACAGAGAAAACATTGGAATTTATACAGGGCAATATGGTTATGCGCCTTTTTGGAACAGGGCGGGATGGTTTGAACAGAGTACAAGAAGCATTCCATAAAAAACAGGAAGCAGACATTCGTCTGGAAAATACAGCGATCTGGCCAATCAGCTTTTACAGATACATATTTCGACTGGCGAGCTGTGGAGTAGTATTGATTTCCGCATTGCTCTATGTAAGACAAGAAATGGCATTTCCTATTTGTGTTATGTTCCTTTTCGCAGCTTTTCTTGTTTACTCACAGATGGATGGACTTGCCTCTAATATTGCTCTGCTACGAATTGTAGATACTGCTCTTGGTCAAGTTGAGTCCGTATTGGAAATTCCGGAGATGTCAGGTAATGACACCATAAATAGAATACAGAATTATAATATTGAACTTCATAATATATCCTTTGGCTATGAAAATCGTCCCATCATTCAGAATGTTACATTAAAAATCCCAGAACATCGAGTAACGGCTATTGTAGGACCGTCTGGCTCTGGAAAAACGACTCTATGTAATTTGATTACAAGATTTTGGGATGTGCAGCAAGGCGAAATTATGATTGGTGGCAAAAATATCAAAGAAATAGAGTTTGAGGAATTGATGAAACTGATAAGCATCGTGTTTCAGAAGGTATACCTGTTTCACGATACTATAGAAAACAATATAAAATTTGGAAAACCTACTGCCACGCATGAAGAAGTTGTTGAAGCGGCACGTCGAGCATGCTGCCATGAATTTATCGAAAAATTACCAAATGGATATCAGACAATTATTGGTGAAGGCGGTTCAACACTATCTGGTGGTGAAAAGCAACGTATTTCTATTGCTAGAGCAATCCTAAAGGATGCTCCTATTATCATTTTGGATGAGGCCACATCCAGTGTTGATCCTGAAAACCAGCACGCATTGTTGACAGCTATCAACGAACTAACATGTGGAAAAACGCTGATTATCATTGCCCACCGGCTTTCCACAATCAAGGATGCCGACCAGATTATCGTTCTGGATAACGGGCATGTTGTCCAACAGGGGACACATGAAACATTGCTTCAACAGGATGGCATTTACCGTAGGTTTGTAAAAATACGGCAGACAGCGTCCTCTTGGAAATTATAAAACACAAGGAAAGGATAAAGAGTATTATGGAAAACAACAAACTTAAAGTCAAAGACTTAGTGAACATTGGGATTTTTTCAGCATTGTATATGGCCATCGCAATGGTAGTGATGCTTCCTGTGGGAATCACACCCGTTCTTTGGTTGCTTTGGCCAGGAATCGCAGGTCTGTTCGGCGGAGCATTTTTTACTCTTTTGTTGGCAAAAGTGCCTAAAATGGGATCTGCTCTCCTTCTTGCAATTATCAGCGGTATCCTGTTTTTTGCGACAGGAGAATGCACATGGGTGATTATCGTTACATTTGCTGTTGCCGGCATTCTGGGAGAAATTGCAAGAAAAATATTCGGATATAAATCCTTCAAAGGCATTGCATTAGCTGGCGGTTTTTCTGCGATTGGTTTTATTGGTTCTCCTTTACCTATGTGGCTGTTTCAAGAATCTTATATGAAATCCATTGAAGAAATGGGTATGGGTGTAGAGTATGTGGAAGGGCTACAGTCTATGATCTCAGTTGGCTCATTTATTGGAATGTTGGCGGTTGCTTTTGTTGGCGGTTTTATTGGAACTTTAATTGGACGCAAAATGTTAAAAAAGCATTTTGAAAAGGCAGGAATCGTTTAATGGGTACAATGAAAAAGGGAATTTTGGTTCTTGACCCACGCACCAAAATTCTCCTGCTGTTGGGGATCAATATTTATGTTTTCACAAATAGCTATGTCTGGGCTGAAATAATTGTAATGGCAGCTTTAATTATTCTCCTGTTGTTATGTGGCGGCTATAAGGCTGCCCTAAAAAGCGCGGTTACATATATAACCCTACTTGCAATCAAATACTTTTTGCTGCCATTTTGCCCGGAAATTATATTAACCTCGCTGAATATTGTTGTCATTACTTTCCGCAAGTTGCTTCCCTGCGTAACATTAGCAACTTTGCTCGTTCAGACGACACCTATTCGGTTGCTTATGCACGCATTGCAAAGGTGGCATTTACCTCAGACTGTAATTATACCGTTAGCAATCACAGTACGCTACTTCCCTACTTTGCGTGAAGAACAACAGGCAATCAGCGATGCGATGAAATTGAGAAATGTACATGGTGTTTTTCAAAAATTGGAGTATATCTATGTACCGCTCATGTTATCAGCCTCGACAACAGCAGATGAATTAAGTCAGGCTATTACTGCGCGTGGTATAGATAATCCACGCCCTAAAACCTGTGCAGTATCTATGCGGTTCCATATACAGGATTATGTACTCTGCTTTGTCGCTATTGTACTTCTTATTATTGCTTTTGTGTTGCTTTAAGAAGGGGGGATTTTATGATAACATTTGAAAACCTGTCATTTTCCTATGGAAATACAGGTGAAGAACAGTTAAATTCCCTTGACCTGCAAATAAAAAAGGGGGAATTTGTCCTTCTTTGTGGAAGAAGTGCCTGCGGTAAGACAACTGCAACCAAGTGCATCAACGGATTGATTCCGCATTTCACAGAAGGAAAATATTCTGGCTCTGTTGTTGTTAAAGGAAAAGAAATTGCCAAAACACCAGTTTATGAAATATCAGAAGATGTAGGCTCAGTTTTTCAAAATCCTAAAACTCAATTTTTTAATCTTGACTCTGATAGCGAACTGGTTTTTGGAATGGAAAATTTAGGAATAGAGCCAAACAAAATAAATGCCCGCGTTCAAGAAGTAGCTCACGATCTTAAGATTGAAAATCTGTTGGGTCGAAGTGTTTTTGGCCTTTCTGGTGGCGAAAAACAGATACTTGCTCTCGCTTCTATTTATGCCGTAAATCCGGATATTTATGTCCTTGATGAACCAACGGCAAATATTGATAAAGATGGAATTGACCGGTTGCATGAAATTCTTCTCAAATTGAAGCAAATGGGTAAAACGATTGTGATCTCAGAACATCGCTTATATTTTCTCATGGATTTAGTGGATAAGGCTGTTTATATTGAACACGGCGCTATTCAGAAAGTATATACAGGCGATGAATTTCGTGCGTTAGCGGATTCAGAACGTATTAGGCTTGGATTGCGCTGCTTTACCTTGGACAACGAAAAAGATGAGGTGCCTACGAAGTGTAATTCAGGCATATTGGAGATTGATAATTTATCCGTGAACTATAAAAATAGAACCATTTTCAGCAACGCATCCTTTGCAGCGGCTCGGGGGGATATTATTGCAGTTACTGGACGCAATGGAAGTGGAAAGTCCGCTTTTCTGCGTGTGCTTTGTGGGCTTATGAAAGAAAAAGCAGGAAGAATTGTGTTTGATGGAAAGCCATATCCATATAAGAAGCGCCGAGAATTGTGTTACATGACGATGCAGGATGTTGTCCATCAGTTATTTTCGGATAGTGTATGGGAAGAATTTTCTCTTCTCAATAAAACTGTTGATGAACAGGAAATCGCAAAAATTCTAAGACGACTGGACTTATTGGATTACAAGGATAAACATCCTATGACACTCTCTGGAGGTCAAAAGCAGCGACTTGCTCTGGCAGTAGCCACTCTTGCAAATAAAGATATTATGATTTTTGATGAACCGACCAGCGGCTTGGATTATGGCAACATGATCAAAGTTTGTGAACTTATCAAAGAGTTATCTTCCAATAGAATAGTATTTGTGGCGACACATGATCGTGAGTTAATGGGATTGTTGTGTACTCGTCGAATGGAAATATCAAATGAATCAATCTCTGTTTACGATCTCACGACTAAATAAGGAGGTTCAGATGAAACTCTATGCGTCCGGGGAGGACTATCTGGAAACCATCCTTGTTCTCCAAAAGAAAATGGGCATGGTGCGTCCAGTTGATATTGCCCGGCACATGGGATTCACCAAACCGAGCATCACCCATGCCATTACAACGCTGCAGGCCGGCGGATTTGTTGAACGGGATGAGGGCGGCTTCATTCGTCTGACCGATGTGGGCCGCGAGTTGGCTGAGCGAACCTATGAGAAACACTGCTTTTTTACGGAAATGCTCATAGAAGCCGGCGTGGATCAGGAGACAGCAGAGGACGACGCCTGCCGGATGGAGCACGCTATCAGTGAGGACAGTTTTCAGCACCTGAAGGTCAAGCATCAGGGATAAATCTTGTTTAGAAGGAGCGGGCAGAGAAAACAGATCTTTGCCCGCCCTTTTTTTCTGTGTTGAAGCTGCAAGATTTTGATGAAAATAACCGCCTGATGGGAAAAATTGTCGTTCGGTCAAAATCCAGCGATCTTTGACATTTACACTTAATATGGCGTTTTGAAACCATAAATAGATAGAAAGAACGGGAGGGATGTCTATGAGACGGAAAATTCAAAACAGCAGAGGTAATTTCAAGTTACAACAGGCGGTCTTATTCCAAAGAGAATGAGGCTGCCTTTTCTTTTATAATCCGACAAAAATCAACAAAGTTTTCGGAACAACACTGCACCTAAGATAATTGGCAGGCCCGCCGCCTGTTCATAACAGCGGCGGGTTCGTGTGCAAAGTGTGGTTCAGATGGCAGGGAGCCAGAAGTGCATGATGGAAAGATGGATCATGCACATAAAGAGGTTCGTCCATCTGCTTACATTTCGACACACAGCTTACTTTGCAATACGGTTCTTCCGCCGCCCTTTTCCTTTTCACAGGAGCAGGCGGGAACATCGTAAATCGAGCGATAAGCCTCCTCCTGCGGGCGCCGGAAGTCATGACGGACTTCTTTATGTGTATCACTCGGCCGGCAGCTCACCTTTGCGGTGTGCGGCCGGCCGCGTTTCTTTATATGGCAAGGCAAGACGCCCGTTAGCTCGGTGCCGGTCTCCGCCAGAGGTTCAAGAATTCCCTTAAAATTCTTGAACTATTTGGAGGATAAGGCCATGTGGCAACGAAATAATGGACGAGCAGAGGAAGAACTGCAAATCAAGTTTACAGGTTACTTAATCCAGGCAGTCAGACGAACCCAGCGGGATTATCTGAAGGCCCTTTATGCGTACAGCAATCAGGAGACCTTGACGGATACGATCTTTGCCGTGAGCCAGACGCTGGAGCAGGAAGTGATGGAGCGGCTGCCCCTCTGGGAGAAAATTGAGAGCGGTGCGCTCCTGTATGCCTTGAAACAGCTGGACGAGCGGGAACGGTATGTGTTCCTTGCCCGTGTGCTGGACAAGCGCCCATTCGATGTGATCGGCGTGCAGCTGGGATTGTCGTATAAGGGTGCGGCCGCGGTGTATTACCGGGCCATTCGGAAGTTGAAGAAGAGCATCGAGGGGGGTGAACGGATATGACATTTGAACAGATGCTGCGGCGAGCCAAGGACGGTGACCGTGAGGCTATCACAAGCATTTTGCTCATGTACCGGCCTTTGCTGCTCAAGTACGCCGTGATCAACGGCAGACTGGACGAGGATCTGTACCAGGAGCTGTGCATCACGCTGATGCGGGCGATTGACCTGTTCCGGATTTAAGTCTATGAGAAAGGCCCTGAGATCGCTGTCTCAGGGTCTTTCCCGTGGGCTTAAAAATTGACTTGCCGCCCGGGAACACCTTGCGCTGCAAGCTGTTCCGCCCAGCAGGTTTATTCAGATGCAGCAATACTTTTTTAAATTATTCTCAAACTGCCTCATTGCATGGCAAATGCAGAAGAAGCCCTCCCAGCGCAGCTTACACCAGGGGAAACAGACCCTGCACCAGCTCAAACAGCATGGGGCCTCCCTGACCAACATCGAGATCACGGAGCAGAACATCAAGGCGTTTTCGGCGGTGGCGAAGAAGTATGACATCGACTATGCCCTGAAGAAGGACCCCAGCACCTACCCACCGCACTACTATGTATTCTTCAAGGCGAAGGACAAGGACCAGCTCCAGCCGGCCTTCAAGGAGTTCACCGCCATGACCCTGGGCCGGGAGAAGCGCCCCACCATCCGGGAGCGGCTGGCCCAGGCTCAGGAACAGTCAAAGACCAAACACCGGGAACGGGAGAAGGTCAAGACCAAGGACCGGGAGGTGGCGCGATGACCGACAAGCTGAAAAAGCAGATCATCCTCAACCTCCCGTATCTCATCTTCGTGTATCTCTTTGACAAGCTCTGCCAGGGGATACGGCTGGCGCCCTTGCCCTTTTGCCGGAGCAGGCACAGGAAGAAATTTTCCGTTATTATTTCCTGCGCCAGCCGCAGCGCGTGATCGGCGTACATATCGGCCGGACACGCAGCACAGCGGGGCGGCATATCCAGCTTGCCTTGAAGCGGCTCCGGCGGCTTATGGAGGGAAAACGCTATGAGTAAACTTCTCCCCTATGAAACAATCGTCAAGGCGCATGAGGGCGACCCGGACGCAATCGACACCGTTCTTTCCCACTACGCCGGATATATCCGCTACTGTTCCAAAGTACACGGGAAAGTCAACGCCGAGGTTGAGGAATATGTGAAGCAGAAGTTAATTGCCGCACTGTTCAAGTTTCGCTTTGACCGATAGTAAACAGGAAATTAAGGAGGCAAGAGGTTTTATGAAAAATCAGCTTTCAACAGTGACGGAAGTTGTAGTTAGAAGCATCTTTTACATCATCACAAACTATGTATTTGTTAGCATGGGACTGTCGTTTCATACTCATTGGATTGCAATTCTATTTTTACTTTCAATGGTATGGGCTACTATTGACTACGGCAAGTCTGTAAACAAAATAACCGGGAAAAAGGTTATTGCTGAAATACTATGTATATGCTGCATTGCGATAAGTATAGCGATTGCATATTTTGTGGGATATATTCAAGGAGAAATCGTTTCCTTTTGAAAACATAACGCAATAACTCTCCGTTTATCATACCAATATGAAATGAGTTTTCAAAACTGAATACCAGCCGCCACCGGCGCGGCCAGCGAAAGCAGTAAGTCTGAAAAAGATTTACTGCTTTTTTTGTTGCCCGGTTCCGCTTCCGGCCATTTCGCCCTGTTCAGATTGTAGTAGTAAGTGAGGGGGAAACTTTTCTGCCCCGGCGTTTGGCATTTTT
>OLZF01000568.1_pt1 | contig 36942 bp, 27 predicted proteins | sample 1674391 | NCBI WGS metagenome assembly OLZF01 (sample SAMEA103958166, study PRJEB25191) | human gut metagenome | biome: human-associated habitat [ENVO:00009003]; feature: intestine environment [ENVO:2100002]; material: feces | place: Germany | collected 2013/2015
ATTTTGAGGACTGAGATTAAAGTGCAAATCAACGACGCACTGCATGCTTACTTACTATTTCTACCCGCTGTCAAATCCAGTCAAGCCCAGAATACATACGGTTTTTAGAAATCGTGGGGCAAAGATAAGAATTCTTTTTTTACTGTACAAAAGAATAGTGTGATTGCTTACTCCGGATTAATAAACCTTATCTTTTTATAAGACCCAAAGCTGTTTTGCATTACCATACGTACAATAAAAGCCAGTACTCCGGACGATTTTACCTTTCTTTCTCCCACATAACCCGTACCTTTGGCAACAGAAGATAATATACACAAAAATATAAATATCATGAAGAAACTAATTGCAATGACACTACTGCTCGGAGGCAGTACTCTGCTCTGCGCACAAAAGACCGTGAAGATACCCGCTGTGTACAAACCCGTCAAAAGCGAGATGTACAAGAAAGGCTGGATTGATTTCAACAAAAACGGAGTGAAGGATGTATACGAAGATCCGAATGCCTCGCTGGATGCACGTATCGAAGATCTGCTCAGCCAGATGACACTGGAAGAAAAGACTTGCCAGATGGTAACCCTCTACGGTTACAAACGTGTACTAAAGGACGACCTCCCCACCCCCGAATGGAAACAAATGCTTTGGAAAGACGGTATCGGTGCCATCGACGAACACCTGAACGGTTTCCAACAATGGGGACTTCCCCCATCGGATAATCCCTATGTATGGCCGGCATCCCGCCATGCCTGGGCACTGAATGAAGTACAACGCTTCTTCATAGAAGAAACGCGCCTCGGCATCCCCGTAGACTTTACGAACGAAGGTATCCGCGGAGTAGAAAGTTACCGTGCAACCAATTTCCCCACACAACTGGGATTGGGACATACCTGGAACCGCGAACTGATACGCCAGGTAGGATTAATCACCGGACGGGAAGCCCGTATGTTGGGATATACCAATGTCTATGCTCCCATCCTCGATGTCGGCCGTGACCAGCGTTGGGGACGCTATGAAGAAGTATATGGTGAATCTCCTTACCTCGTTGCCGAACTGGGTATTGAAATGGTACGCGGCATGCAACATAACCATCAGGTAGCAGCAACCGGAAAACATTTCGTTGCTTACAGTAACAACAAGGGTGCCCGCGAAGGTATGGCACGTGTAGACCCGCAAATGTCACCACGCGAAGTGGAAATGATACATGTCTACCCCTTCAAACGGGTGATAAAGGAAGCGGGACTATTGGGAGTGATGAGCTCATACAATGATTACGACGGTGTCCCCATACAAGGCAGTTATTATTGGCTGACTACACGCCTGCGTGGCGAGATGGGATTCCGGGGATATGTGGTTTCGGACAGTGATGCCGTTGAATATCTCTATACCAAACACAGCACCGCCAAAGACATGAAAGAAGCCGTGCGTCAAAGTGTAGAAGCCGGTCTGAATGTACGTTGCACCTTCCGGTCACCGGACTCATATGTATTGCCTTTGCGCGAATTGGTAAAAGAGGGCGGACTAAGCGAAGAAGTGATTAACGACCGTGTACGTGACATTCTGCGTGTAAAATTCCTCGTAGGGCTGTTCGATACTCCCTATCAGACTGACCTTGCAGGCGCTGATAAAGAAATAGAGAAAGCTGAGAATGAATCTCTTGCATTGCAAGCCTCACGCGAAAGCCTCGTCTTATTGAAGAATGAAAACAACGTGTTGCCATTGGATATCAACAACGTGAAGAAGATAGCAGTTTGCGGCCCCAATGCGGATGAAGAAGGATACGCACTGACACACTACGGTCCTTTGGCAGTAGAAGTAACCACAGTGCTGGAAGGCATTCGCCAAAAAGCTGAAGGCAAAGCAGAAGTGCTCTATACCAAAGGCTGTGACCTCGTAGACGCCAACTGGCCGGAAAGCGAACTTATCGACTATCCGATGACAGATAGCGAACAAGCTGAAATCGATAAAGCAGTAGAAAATGCACGCCAGGCAGATGTAGCCGTAGTCGTATTAGGAGGCGGACAGCGTACCTGCGGTGAAAACAAATCGCGCAGCAGTCTCGAACTCCCAGGACGACAACTGAAACTGCTTCAAGCCATACAAGCAACCGGAAAGCCCGTCGTACTGGTGCTGATTAACGGTCGCCCGCTATCCATCAATTGGGCGGACAAGTTCGTTCCCGCTATTTTAGAAACATGGTATCCGGGTTCCAAAGGTGGAACAGCAGTAGCCGATGTGCTCTTCGGAGATTATAATCCGGGTGGAAAACTGACAGTCACTTTCCCGAAAAGTGTCGGACAAATACCTTTTAACTTTCCTTGCAAACCTTCTTCACAGATTGACGGTGGAAAGAATCCGGGGCTGGATGGAAATATGTCACGTGTCAACAGTGCACTCTATTCATTCGGATACGGTCTGAGTTACACTACCTTTGAGTATTCCGACATCGAAATCAGTCCGAAAGTGATTACACCGAACCAAAAGGCAACTGTACTCTGCAAAGTAACAAATACCGGAAAACGTGCAGGCGATGAAGTGGTTCAGTTGTATGTTCGTGACATCCTGAGCAGCGTTACCACTTACGAAAAGAATCTGGCAGGCTTTGAGCGTATCCACCTGCAACCGGGAGAAACGAAAGAGGTAGTTTTCACCCTCGACCGCAAACAGCTGGAATTACTGGATAAGCACATGGAATGGGTGGTGGAACCGGGAGACTTCAACATTATGGTAGGTGCTTCTTCCGAAGATATCCGCCTGAGTGGAAAATTGACAGTAGAAGATCCAAACGCCCCCATGCAAGCACAGGCAAAACCGGATGCTCCCGTAACTGCGAGCACCAATCCGGAAAGTGTAATGAACGTGCTCGATAAAAAAATGAATACTGTTTGGGAAGGAAATAAAGGAGATTATATTACCTTTGCCTTGGAGAACGGCTCCAAGGTAGATGGCGTTTCCATTGCATTCAGCAGAGGCAACGGTCTGCCGGCGGAGTTTGAAATCCAGCTTTCAAGTGGCGGTGGACAATTCCTGACAGTTTATTCGGGTACAGTCAGCGAATACGGAAAGTTGATTTCATATACGTTCAAAGGAACTACTGCCAGCGACTTGCGCATTGTGTTGAATGATGACCGTGTAGGAGTGGCGGAAGTGAAAATTAACGATTAACTAAATACTAATCACTAATGAAATCTCTTCTTTTCTGTATGCTTGGATTAGCAATGACAGCCTGCGCACCCCGCAAAGCGGGAAACGTAAACAACGGAAGTGACGAACTCGCCATGCTGGTAGGTACGTACACCGATGGAAACAGCAAAGGTATTTACACCTTCCGCTTCAACCAGGAAACGGGACTTGCCACCTCGCTCAGTTCCATCGAAGTGCTCAACCCGTCTTATCTCATTCCTTCAGAAGATGGAAGGTTTGTCTATGCCGTCAGCGAAATGAATGACGCAACAGCTGCTCTCAATGCTTTCTCCTTCGATAAGAAAACAGGGAAACTCAGTTTGTTGAACCGCCAGCCCACTATGGGAGCCGATCCCTGCTACGTTGCCACCAATGGAAAAGAAGTACTCACAGCCAACTATAGCGGAGGTAGCATGTCTATCTTCCCGTTGAAAAAGAACGGTTCATTAGAACCTGTCGATACGCTTTTTGAAGGCAGTACCGGCGGACCGGACGCTGAAAGACAGGCAACACCCCACGTACATTGCACTGTCTTCTCTCCGGATGGAAAATATATCTTTGCCACTGACTTCAGTGCCGACCGCATCCTGCGCTTTGTCATACATCCGAAGAGCATTATCCCCCACCCTTCTGCCGAAGCCATTGACGTAGATCCTAACTCCGGTCCACGTCATCTCACCTTCAGCCCGAACGGCAAGTACGCGTATCTTATCAGCGAATTATCCGGTAATATCACCGCTTTCAGCTACTTGGATGGCAAACTGGAAAAGATACAGACCATTGCAGCCGACACACTTCGTGCGCGTGGCAGTGCCGATATACATCTCAGTCCCGACGGGAAATACCTGTATGCCAGCAATCGCCTGAAAGGTGACGGTCTTGCCATCTTCGAAGTAAATCCGGAAAACGGCATGTTGGCAAAGGTAGGCTATCAGTTGACGGGGATTCATCCGCGTAACTTTATTATCACTCCGAACGGGAAATATCTGTTGGCCGCCTGCCGAGACAGTCATGTCATTCAGGTATTCCAACGAGATCCCGTAACAGGTCTGTTATCTGATACACATCAAGACATCAGTATTGATAAACCTGTTTGCATCCAATTCGTAAAATAACCGGGTAAAAGCTTGACTTCCGGTTTTTAATTTCGTATATTTGTCATCGTAATCCTGATTTAGATTCGGGGACACAGATAGTAACAGGGAAAAGCATTTGCTTCTCTCTGTTTTTTTATATCCGATACCTTTTCAGAGCAAAAACAAACTTCTTCAAGTCAAATGACATCATCTATTGATACAAAACATACTATCTAATGAGGTAAAACATACTATCTAATGGGATAAAACATACCATCTTATGAGGCGAAAAGCACCGATACCTCCCTTAGACGGTCGATTCTGTTAATATTCCGTAATTCTACTCTTGACAAAAATAACTTCATTAACTTTGTCCCTTAACCGAAATCGTTTAAATAACGCGACTTATGAAGAAAAAGAATATAGTATTACTCTCAGCCCTGTTGTTCTCCGTTTCTGCCATAGCGCAAACAGAAGTGACAGCAGGTGTCACACGTGGCAAGGATTACGGCGTAACTTACGTACTTCCGAAAACGGAAATCGAACTTACCGTACAAGCCACCAAACATACCTACACTCCCGGAGAATTCTCCAAGTATGCCGAACGCTATCTGCGGCTGAACAACGTCTCTTCCGAACCGGAAACTTATTGGACACTGGACAAGATGCAGACAGAAGTAATCGGTGTACCCGATAAAGAAAACGTATATTTCGTGAAGATGAAAGACAAAACCGTAGCCCCGCTTATCGAGTTGAGTAAGGATGGTATTGTCTACTCCATCAACATGCCGCTGGGCAGCGGACAACGTAAGACAACTCCGACCATTCAACCCAAAGTTACAGGTAACACTCCAAACGTCAATCCCCGAGACTTCCTCACAGAAGAAATCCTGATGTCAAACTCAACGGCTAAAATGGCGGAATTGGTAGCCAAAGAAATCTACAGTATCCGTGAAAGTAAGAATGCCCTGTTGCGCGGTGAAGCAGACAATATGCCCAAAGACGGTGCACAACTGAAGCTCATGCTGGACAACCTGACTTTACAGGAACGTGCCATGACGGAAATGTTTGCAGGTAAAGTGACCACAGAAGAGAAGATATACACCATTCGCATCGTCCCCAAAGAGATGAAGCATGAAGTTGCCTTCCGCTTCTCTAAGAAACTGGGTATCGTAGCCAACAACGACTTGGCAGGTGAACCGGTCTACATTACGATAGCCGATCTTAAAAGCATTAATATCCCCGAAGCCGATCCCAAGAAACAAGTGGATGGCATTGCCTACAATGTACCGGGCAGAGCACGTGTAACATTAGACTATCACAACGAAGAGTTGTATAATGCAGAAATACCTATTACACAATTCGGTGTGGTAGAATACCTCGCCCCCGTTCTATTCAACAAGAATTCTGTTATAAAGGTATTATTCGATACGAATACGGGAGCTTTGGTAAAAGTAGACAGAGACGGTAATTAAAGAACTAAAAAAGTAGAATAAATAAGAGAAGGCTACACGGTAAATGAATCGTGCAGCCTTCTTTGTTTAGTTTCCTATCCCTAATTTTATAAATCCATCTTTTTGTAGTTGCATCACATAAGTCGTGACTCGCGAAGCATAATTCTCATCAGATTGGAAGTGAACGGCAAGCAGTGAAATAATCTCCTGCACCGTGCGCCGCCCATCTATCAGCCGCCACACAGCACTGCCGTGTTCTTCAAGGCGGACATGAATATCAGGAGACATACTCTTCGGCAGTAAAAGCCTGCGCATCCACTCATACTTGAACCGGGGATAGGAGATTACAGCGTAATCTCCCTCCCATTCGGTCAGGATGTGGTCGCAACGAACCGGAATAGCATCCAGCAGACTGACTTTTCCTTCAGGTGTTTCCATATCCATAAGTTGTTTTTACTTATCCTTGAATATTAGGTTCCTCCAGTTGATAGCCATACTTCTTATCTGCTCTCTTCAACATAAAGGCTACCACAAGAGATAAGCAGGCAATACCGGTAAAGATGCACATCGGTATCGTATAATCGTACAGATTCGTTCCATCTGCCTTCTTGCCTACGATACAATAGACATCAAGTACTTTACCAATCAGCGTAGGAATCCCCCACAAACCAATATTCTGGATGAAAAAGATCAATGCATAAGCTGTACCCAACTGGCTCACCGGGAATATCTTGGCAACTGCCGGCCACATAGCAGACGGCACCAAAGAGAAAGCAATACCCAGAATAATCATCAAACCAATAGCTACCAACCAATAGTTAATGGCAGGAATAGCATAAATAAAGTGCACACCTATCAGCATGGCAGCTCCCAATATCATAATAGAAGCCGACTTACCACGCTTATCTATAAATCCGCCGAATATAGGAGTCAGGATCAGTGCTCCCAAGGCCGGTAGTCCGGCAAAAGTTCCTGCTACGTTTTCATTGATACCATATTTGATAATCATCAGTTCGGAAGCAAACTTCTGGAAAGGGAATACACAAGAGTAGAACAATACGCACAGCAAAGCTATCAACCAAAAACCCGGATTAACGAGGATATTCTTCACATCCTTAAAGGAGAATTTCTCTTCCTCCCCTTCGGTACCTGCCGCTATGGCTGCCGCTTCCATCTGTTTGTCCAGCTTCTTATCCATCACTGAAAAGATAAAGAAAGCAACCAAACCGCCCAACAGCAAAATCAAACCTACCAATACCGGAGTCGTAATGCCGAAAGCACGCGCCAAAGGAATAGCCACTGCATAACCTGCTTGCGAACCGATACGTGCCAATGCTACCTGCACGCCCATAGCCGTAGCCAACTCTTTACCTCTAAACCATTTGGCTATAATTTTAGAGACTGTGATACCTGCAACTTCCGCACCTACACCGAAAATAGAATAACCGGCAAACGCGACAAATACCCCTGCTTTATAACCGAAAATTTCATTAAGACCGAAGATCTGTGCATCCGGACCGGCAAGTCCTGTCATGGCATAATACTCAAGTGCCGTACCTCCCACCATCAGGATGGTTGACAATTTACCGGTGAAACGGATTACAAAACGGTCGAGAATTAATCCTCCCCAGATCAGCATCAGGAAGAATACATTCAGGAAACTGTATCCACCTGTGAAGAATCCAAAATCACTACTTGTCCAGGCAAGATCCGACTCCAACATCGTTTTCAGCGGTGCTACCACATCGTTTACATAGTAAGCTGCCATCATCGTAAAGGCAACAATCACCAATGCTCCCCAGCGGGTAGCCTTCGAGTCATTCAATTTAAGTTTTAATTGTTCTGTCATTGTACTATATTAGATTAATTATTAATCAGATTGCATAATCCCGACAAAGGTAATTAAATCTGGCATAAAAAGAAAAGAGGCTGACACCTTTTCGGCGTCAACCTCTCTCTTATTTCTTTTTGCGGTTCATCCGCACATAACTTTAGTTAGCTGAATCTTCAGCGGCAGGAGCAGTAGTGGCAGGAGCTGCGGGAGCTTCTGTCTGCGGAGCAGCTGTACCAGTAGGCATGTTGTACGGATTGGTTTTCTCTTCTTTCTGTGCCTGTTCCAGGATCACATCACCGCCTTTACTGGAAGAAGTGGGAACAACGTAGGCAGTAGCAATACTCATTACGACCATAAATCCTGCCAGGAACCATGTTCCTTTTTCCAAAAAGTCAGTAGTCTTGCGTACGCCCATAATCTGATTGGAAGAAGAAAAGCCGGATGCTAAACCGCCTCCTTTGGAATTTTGAATCAATACAATGAAGCACATCAACAAGGATGCAACCACCATTAAGATAACTAAGAATAAGTACATTTTGTTATTTTGATTTAGCGTTAATAATCAATTTCTCCAAAAATCTGATTTGGTCTGCAAAGTAAGCATTTTTTTTTGGATAATTCAAACTTAATTTTTTAATAATTTCAAGAGCCTTGTCATATCGGCGCTGTTTGATATAGATTTTAGCCAAAGTTTCGGTAAAACAGCTATCATCCTGTTCTGTTTCCTCTACTGCCGGCCGGGGAGTTTCGTCGGCAACAACCACCTTTTCCTCTTCTGCTTCATCCGTTTCTTCTTCAATCAACGGCAATAAAAGCGGGTTGTCTTCTTTGGGTAACTTCAGGCTGATACCTTCCTCCGTTTCGCTTTGACGAATGAAACCATCTATCAAATCCTGCCCACGCAATTTCGGTACTTCCGTCGGGGTAGTTGATGAGGAATCTGTTTCGTTCGTTTCTTCATCATCCCGTATCAGGTAAGCGGTATAATCCATTGCATAATCCAACTCCGTCGTCTGTGAATGTTCTTCCGGAACAGTGGCAAGGAAAGCGTCTATTAACGAAAGGGTACGGTCAATGCTCGGCTCCTTTTCCAACTCCTTTCCCACAATATGTGCGGAAGCATGGGGATGGAGGGCATAGCGGTCACCTTCAATCAGATAAAACAATACACGGCGGTCTGATACATACAATACCGCTTTACGCAGTTCTGCACCGAAGTTGATATCGTGCAGCACATAGAGATTCTTGAGATAGAGCAATCGCAGGGACTGAAAATAAGGATAACGGGCTACCAGCGTACGAAGTTCGTACAAGGTATCCCGATTCAACGCCTCGGGATGCTGTATCCATTGTTGCAAATGTACAGGCGTCATTCCTTTTATTACCAGTTAGCTACGGTTGCGTTAAAGATTTGTTCTGTTATGTCTTTCACCATCAGGCTTATCAATTCATCTTGCACTTCGGTCAGCAGCTTAGAAGAATCATAAGTTTGGAAAGCAGAGAATTGCTGATCCGTGAAATCATCCTTATGATCCGTATTATTCACAAAAGTAACTTTCACAGTCAAAGTAACTTTTACCTTTGAAGAATATCCACTGGCATCCACCGCTTCGTTATATTGATTATAACCGGTAATCTCACCATCAATTTCAAGATCGGCGTTACTATTGACCAGTGACAAGCGTGTCTGACGCATGAACAAGTCTTTCAGGCTCTGGTTAAATTCAGTAGCCAACGGGGCATATACATACTCTGCACGATTTTGAAAATCCGCTATCGAAATAGTTTTTACTTTAGAGTAGTCAATCGAACTGATCGGGGCAAGTCCTATCTTAATGCTACACGAATTTACTACCAGTAAGATGCTCAACAACAAAGCCGTCGAGGCTATTTTTTTAATCCAATCCATATTCTTTAATCTTTCTGTATAAGGTACGCTCGGAAATATTCAGATCCTTTGCCGCACTCTTGCGTTTACCATGATGCTTTTCCAAGGCTTTCCGTATCATTTCTTTCTCCACCTCATCCAGCGAGAGAGACTCTTCTACATACTCTTCCGTGTCCTGTATATCTTCATCAATGTTGTGGGACGGCTTTATGGAAGGATGAATAATGGTAGGCACGCTCGGAGAAACAGGAGTCACTACGGCAGGCGGTTGGGCATAATAAGCAGCAGGCACAGCCGAAGCGGCAGTGTTTCCACGTTCGGTCATAATCTCATGTACCAGCTTTTTCAGCTCCGTCACGTCCTGACGCATATCGAAAAGAACCTGATATAAGATTTCCCGTTCACTCTCAAAGCTCTTGTTTTCTTTGACGCCGAATAAAGCAGGCAGCCTCTGTATCGTATTCTGTTCCGGCAAATATCCTTTCAATATAGAAGCATTGATTTCACGGTTGGTTTCAATGATGGAAACCTGTTCCGTTATATTCTTCAATTGCCGCACGTTGCCGGGCCACGAGTAGGAAATCAATAGCTGCTTGGCATCTTCCGTCAACTGAATGGCAGGCATACGATATTTCTCGGCGAAATCCGAAGCAAACTTACGGAATAATAGAAATGCATCCTCTCCACGTTCACGCAAAGGGGGTATCTGGATAGGCACAGTGTTCAGGCGGTAATACAAGTCTTCACGGAAACGTCCTTCGGAAATAGCCTGTGTCAAGTTTACATTGGTAGCTGCCACAATGCGTACATTGGTCTTCTGCACTTTAGATGAACCGACTTTTATGAACTCTCCGCTTTCCAGCACACGGAGCAGGCGTGCTTGCGTAGGCAAAGGCAACTCTCCCACTTCATCCAGGAAAATCGTTCCACCATCCGCCTCACCAAAATATCCTTTCCGTTCACCGATGGCACCGGTGAAAGCCCCTTTCTCATGACCGAACAATTCCGAGTCAATAGTTCCTTCGGGAATGGCACCACAGTTCACCGCAATATACTGACCATGCTTACGCCGACTGTACTGGTGAATGATCTGGGGAAAACTTTCCTTACCCACACCACTTTCTCCGGTTATCAGTACAGACAGATCGGTAGGCGCCACCTGTATAGCAACGTCTATCGCACGCATCAATGTTTCATTGTTGCCAATGATGCCGAATCGTAACTTTACTTGTTGTATTTCCGCTTTCGTCATTCTACAAATCTTCTTCCACACTATCGAGTTTCAGCTTATCGCTGTCATCACGCTTTTCGTAATATTGTTTTCGCAAAGGGTTGGCATGTGCTGCTTTATCACGCAGGCGATTACGGAACACATCGATAGCCACATAAATAGCCTGACGGAAAGAATCTTCACTCGCCAAACCTTTTCCTGCAATATCGTATGCAGTGCCATGAGCCGGTGAAGTACGTATCACAGGCAATCCGGCAGTATAATTCACACCTTCGTCCATCGCCAGTGCTTTGAACGGTGCCAGTCCCTGATCATGGTACATGGCAAGCACACCGTCAAAATGAGTGAAATTGCCTGAACCCATAAAGCCGTCAGCCGGATACGGTCCATAGCACAAGATGCCTCTGGCAGACATCTCTTTCAATGCCGGAATGATAATTTCTTCTTCTTCTTTTCCCAGCAGACCTTCATCTCCCGCATGCGGATTCAGAGAAAGTACGGCAATGCGCGGTGCATCGATAGCGAAGTCCTGTTTCAACGACTGGTTGAAGATAGCCAGTTTCTCCTCTATCAGTTCCTTCGTTATAGTCGAAGCAATCTGACTGACAGGGATATGCCCGGTAACCAATGCCACCCGGAAATCATCTTTCATCAGAATCATCAATGACTTGGCACCATTGCCCAGTCTCTCTTCTATATATTCCGTATGACCGGGAAATGCAAAAGTTTCCGACTGAATGGTATGCTTGTTGATGGGAGCTGTGACAATCACGTCAATCAATCCCTCTTTATATTCCTCGATAGCTCTTTCCAAAGCACCGAGTGCAGCCTTTCCGGCTTCAGGATCTGCCTTTGAGAATTCTACTTTCACTTCATCATCCGTGCAGTTCACTACACTCAAACGGTTGTAAGCCGCTTCCGCAGCAGAGCTCACGATACTGAAGTTCGTCGGCAAATCGAGTGACTTGCGATGATAAGCTGCCACCTTAGGGGAGCCATAAATAACAGGTGTACACAGTTCCAGCATAACGGGGTCGGAGAATGCTTTCAGAATAACTTCATAACCCACACCGTTTATGTCTCCTTGTGTAATGCCGACTTTTATTTTATTATCTTCCATTTTTCAATATATATATCATTTTAGATAAGAATGTGCCAGAAGTTCCAACGATAAATCTTCATCCGCAGATTACGCAGATAACGCAGATTGAGATTAAAACAAATCTGTGCAATCCGCGTAATCTGCGGATGAAAGTTATCTCTTTAATTCGTATACATTCTTACATATTATTTTCCTTGATCAGTAGCTTTACTCCGCTCTTTCGTCACGCCCAATGGAATCTCAGCTCCTGTCTGTTTATCACCCGGCACTCTCAAAGTGTAAAGAGAGGCTTCCATCTGGCGCATCAGATTACGTTTCAACTTATCAGGTGAATAGATAAAGGCTTCCACAACAATAATACGTTGGTTCACCGGATCCAAACGCATGTGCGAAACAAACGGACCACCCATAAAATCCCCCTTCATACGCCACAGGCCACGAGCTTCCAGCGCATACTCTCCTTGTACATTAAGAGGACGAACATCGGTCATTAAGGAGTCAGTTGCCATATACATGCCTTCTCTCGCTCCCGGAATGTTAGCCTTCATGACAGAGTCACGCATCTGCACAAAATATTCCTTGGTAAATGTATTTTTATCTTTGTACGGGAAAGAGTAAATAACAAAGTTCTGGTCGCCGGTAGCTGCATTCGTACCAGCCCAGAAGAAGTTCTCTCCTTGCTTGGTAGAAGAAAGTTCAGCAGGTACCCAGACATCACAATCAAACATACTCTTTACCTTTGTCGTCACATAATCATTATGCTTCTTTTCCAGTTGTGTAATCTGTCGGTTCATCTCCGCACGGGTAAAGAAATCAATGATAGTCTGTTTGTTCTCCGTCACAAACTGCTCGAAAGAAGCTTCATCAGGAGCCTGTATAGTCAGGATAGTTTGCGGAGCAGCATACACATCCTTCGCATATTTAAACTTAGGCTGGGTATAAATATCCTGTACATCAGCGATAATAATGTTACGAATCAACTTTAACGTAGCATCATAGTTGGCAGGAGAAGTGTACATCATACGGAAAGAACGTTCGGACTGGGGAAGCCCCGGTACATCCGTATCAAGTACATCATAAAGCGCCCTACCGGCAGGACGTTCCCACATAGCGGGATCAACCACTACCAGGATTTCATACGCACGACCACTTGAAGTCGCACCAAACACGCCTTTCTTACCGCCACTACATGCGGAAAGGGCAATTGCTACAATAGTCAGACTTAAATAAAACAGCTGCTTTCTCATATACTTACCAGTTAATGTTTTTACAAAACTACGAAGAATACGTATATCATCCGAGCCAAAGTTAATAATTTATATTAATTCTTGTTTATTCTCTTCCTGTTTGGCAGTGGAAAGCATGCCGCAAGCGGCAAATATATCTTCACCGCGGGAAGCACGTATCGTAGTAAACAAACCGTGGGAAGTCAGGTAATCACGGAGTTTAGTCATTGTTTCCATATCCGCTCCCTCCAGGTCTACACCGGGAATGGCATGAAAGCGGATGAGGTTGATACGGCAGTCCAGTCCACGCAAGAGTTTCAACAATTCCTTAGCATAGAGCAACGAATCATTCACACCCTTAAAAACAATATATTCAAAAGATAGTCTACGCTGTTTACTAAAATCATAGTTTTTTAACAAGTCTACCATTTCAGTGATAGAGAAAGATTTCTCAGCAGGCATCAGTTCGCGACGTTGCAAGGCGACCGGAGAATGTAAGCTGACAGCCAGATGACATTCCGATTCTTCTATAAAGCGCTGAAATCCTTTGCGCAAACCAACGGTAGAGAGCGTGATCCGCTTGGGACTCCATCCATATCCATAAGAAGCAGTCATGATTTCCAGAGCTTTCAGCACCTCGTCCAGATTATCCAGAGGCTCGCCCATGCCCATCATCACCACGTTGGTCAATTTATCCCGCTCGGGAAGAGAATTTATCTGATTGATTATCTGATTGGCAGTCAGGTTGGCACTGAAGCCTTGCTTACCCGTCATACAGAATTTACAGTTCATCTTACATCCCACCTGAGAAGATACGCAAAGTGTGGCACGATCTTCATCGGGAATATAAACCGCCTCTACAAAGTTCTTATCACCTGCCCGATACAAGTATTTCACCGTACCATCTGTGGAACGCATAGCTTCCACAGGTGCCTCCGCTCCTACTTCGTAGACATCTTTCAGGAGATCCCGATGTTTCAGCGACAAGTTGGTCATATCGTCTATGGAGTTCACTTTCTTGTCATACAGCCATGAAGCAATCTGTTTGGCGGAAAACCCGGGCATTCCCAGTCTTTTCACCACCTCCTGCAATTCAGTGAGTGTCAGTCCTAAAAGAGTTTGTTTCGGCATAATTATCTATCAATCTTTCCAGTTTATCTTTGCAAAGGTAGGAATAAAGTTGCACAAAGGCAATTGCAGGCGCAGAAAATGAGACACAGGGATAAAGAAAAGGCCGCCTGATATTCTATCAGACGGCTTTTCATATCTCAATTATCGTTATTTCTTAGAAGAACAGATAACGGTCATCTTTCACATCAGCTTTCAGATACAAGTCGTTGAGGAACTGGCTTGCCATACGGGCATGCATATTCTGCAACGTAGTTTCTTCTGTTTCCTGATTGAAAGTTTCGTTCAGTTTATCTTTTGCATACGGTTGAAGAACAAATACACCGCCATTACCCTTTATCGGAGCACTCAGTTGGTTCAGTTCGGCAATCGATGCATAAGCGCCTACCAGCGGTTCGCTGGCACGTAGTACCGGAACATAAGCGGGAGCTGCAAAAGTTACGTGTTTCACTGAATCGCTTACTGCTTCGGGCATAGCTTTAAATTGATCGAATGAAGTAGCACCGGCAGCCTTCATGTCAGCCATAATCTTCTCAGCCTTCTTGTCACGCAGCAATTCAAGTCTCAGTTGGTCTTTCACCAAAGCCAACGGACGGTAACCGGCCGGAACAATAGCAGAAACACCCACTACCAACATACGGTCACTTTCGCCACACTCATACAAACCGGATACTTCACCAGTCTTTGCAGAGAATGCCCATCTCAAAGCTTCCTTAGTACCTCTGATACCACCGATACCATGTTCAGAACTATACAAATCGTTTCTATCCAAAAGCTTATAACCAGCATCTTCTGCATTAGCTACCATCTTCTCCAGTGTCGGGTTAGAAGCAATAAACTGGCTGAATTCATTGTATGCCTTGCTGTAAGTTTCTTTGCTGAACTCTACCGGACGTTTAATAACGGCTACTTTATATTTATCTTTAACAGCCTTCTTATCCATCACCTGTACAATGATATTTGCCTGTGCCAGGTTCAGGTTGGTCATTTCGTTCTTGCCAAGAGTAGTGATTGTATTCACATACTTCAGGTTGTCACCATCCAGCTGTGCACCTTCGTAGTTAGCAGAAGAAATCCAGGTAGCCTCACCGGTCTGACCATACTTCTTAGCGATTTCAGCAAAGTCTGCACCACCTTTGATGGCAGTATAGATACTGTCAGCCAAAGTTTTTGTCTTCGCAGCATCTTCAGCAACCACCTGTATCTGACGGTACTGAATAGAGTCTGCCATTGAAGCAGTAGCCAATTTCTTGAACGAGTTGATCGTATTGTCAGTCGCATTGTAGTAAGGACCATATACACCACCTACTGAAACAGAGTCCAAACGAGCAGCTACATCGGTAGGCAATGCCTTAGAAGTATAATACAGATCAATGTAAGGAACTTCAGAACCGGCAGCACGAACGAGTGTAGAATAATCACCCGGAGTACCTGCAAGTTGTTCAGTATATTCTATTACTTCCTGTTGGATAGCATCTCTGTCTTCAGGGCTTGCAGTTACTTGTACATCAATAAACTTGATGTTACGAGTTTCCACATATTGTTTGAATTGCTCTTTCTTCTTGTCATAAGCTGCTTTCAGATCTGCATCTGTGATGGTCACTGTAGAGTCTACGATTGAAGAATAAGGAATGGCAGCCAGCAACATATCAGACTGATCCGCTCTTGCATTGAAAGCATCCTGAGCTTCTACCGGATTAGAGAAAAGAGACTTTGAAACCAGAGCCTGATATTTCTCAGCCAGACGAGTCTGAACCAATTGTTTCTCAAGGAAAGACCAGAACTTATACATAGACTGATAATATTCTGCATACTGTGCCGGCATCTGCGCTGTGTTCATCTTAGAGTAATCTACGAGGAATTTCTTCAACATATCTTTGTCGAAAGCACCAGTTTGCGGATTACGGAACGGAGTCTGCTGCAACATCGGGTGTACGCCTGCATCAATGATTGACTGGAGTTCTGCTTTAGAAACTGACAAACCAAGTTTTTTTGCTTCGTTTTCAATCAACTTATTGTTAACGTAGTTTCTCCAAACTTCATCTTTAATCTGATTGTTTTCTTCATCTGTGAGTGCACTTGTTCCTCTGGAAAATTTCACAACTTCAGTATATTCTTCTACCAAGCTCTGATAATCCTGAGCGGAAAGTGACTCTCCGTTAACCTCTCCTACATCATGTGACTGGTGTGGCTGCAATACCTTCCATGCGTCTCCCGCAATGAAAGCGAACAGCGCCAAACCAATAACAATCACCAATAAGGGTCCTTTAGACCGAATGTTTTGTAATGTTGCCATTTTAGTTAATATGATTTATTTGTTTATTATATTTTCTCCAAACTTCATTTTAGCGCACGAAGATACAAAAAATGCTAATACGCATCTATTTATTCTTTAAAAAATTACGCCATTCTGCTATTATTCCACCACTTTAAGACGTACCAGCTCTATTTTAGTGGCTGTAACCTTAATAATTTTGAACTGAAATTTATCAATCGTCACTACTTCATGCAATTTCGGGAAACTCTGATAACGGTTCAGGATCAATCCACCCACTGTCATATAATCATCTTCTTCCGGCAGATCCAGATCAAACGTCTCATTAACCTTTTCTATTTCCAAGCGACCCGAAAGCACATATTCGTGTTCACCAATCTGCTTGCACACATACGAAGTGTTATCATGTTCATCCTCGATATCACCGAATATTTCTTCTACCAGATCCTCCAGCGATACGATGCCGGACGTACCGCCAAACTCATCCACCACTACGGCAACCGTTTTCTTCTGCTGCATGAAGAGTTTCATCAGTTTATGCGCTGCCATGGTTTCGGGCACAATGGGCACTTCTTTTACATTATTCCGCCAATCGGCAGGATTGCGGAACATTTCGGACGAATGGATATACCCTACCACATTATCTATATTGCCGTCATACACTATAATCTTGGAGATACCGGATTCAACAAAAAGACTTTTCAAATCTTCCAGAGTGGCAGTCAGGTCAACAGCTACAATTTCCGTGCGGGGTACGATGCAATCGCGTATTTTAATACTAGAGAAGTCGAGCGCATTCTGAAATATCTTCACCTCGGCATCCAGTTCTTCTTCATCTTCGGCATTATCGATACTGGACTGGACAAAATAATCCAGATCTACTTTTCCAAAAGCCTTGTCCGAAGCTTCTTTATTGATCTTCATCCCGAACAGACGCAAGAAAAGGTAAGATAATCCGGAAGCCAGCTGAGACACCGGGTACAAAACGATATAACAAATCAGTAGCGGAAAAGCGCATACTTTTAATACAAGATTGGGGTTAATCTTGAATAAGGTTTTAGGAAGGAATTCACCTGTTACCAGGATAATAAGCGTAGAAATGACTGTCTGCAACAACACTTCCACAAAATCATTGGAGATCAAATCGCCCAGGAGATGGACTTTGATAACTTGCGCCATGAGGATACCATAAATAACCAGCGCAATATTATTACCTACCAGCATGGTAGATATGAAGTTATTGGAATTACGGAAGAAATAAGAAAGAATGCGAGACGTCAATCCCTCCTTACGTTCCATTTCAAAACGTAGTTTGTCTACGGAAACAAAAGCAATCTCCATACCCGAAAAGAAAGCGGAGAAAGCCATAGTTATCAATAAATAAATATAGGTATCCATAATTTACGGTTTGATACTATCTTTCGGCATACTGTCTGTTTGCACGCTGTCTGCAGGAGCTGTGGCATCATCATCTACATAAAAGATGCCCTCCGGTTTTCTTATTGTATAAACGGTCATTTGTTCGTTAGAGTCGAAACCACGACCAGTAATGATCCTGTCCGGTTGTTCAATACGGATAAACCGGTCAGAATAGATCGTATGTTTATTCTGATCCCAATACAACAGGTCTGTATCAAACTTCTCACCTTTAAGATTTTGAATATGCACATTACTCATCAGTTTCCACAACTTTTGCTTTTCATAATAATATGCCGTATCCGACTTTATACTTGCATCTACATTGAATACAGAATCAAACTTTTCCAGATAGACTCCTTTTTCAAAAGCCCAGTAAGGCGGATTCTTCCGGTCAAAGACCAGCCACTCCTCCGTATTGATTCGATAGCGGGTGACGCCGGAATCAGAGATTAAAGTCATCACTCCTTTCGTATCCATCACAGGCAATGAATCACGCTCGGTTATGGCAGCTCCCATATCCTTATGCCGTCCGGAACAGGCGGAAAATAAAAGAAGCATAACCACTGCCCCAAAGGCAATGGTTATGCTCAAACTTCTACAAAATAGAACGTTACTTCGTTGTGGTAACATATTTATATTTCTTATCGAACCGTTGTGCTTTCACCGATCCAACCGCCTACCGTAACGCGGTCACCGGCTTTGATACCCAACATAAAGAGGTCTTCAGCCTTCGGTGTATAACGTGCATACGTTGAAATCAATTCGTTTGCTTTATCCGCTACAGTGGGATCCACAGCTTTAGCGCGTTGCAGTTTATCAATAACAACAAAATATGTACACTTATTCAAAGCCGCCTCATCATTCCAATTCGGGCTGGAAGCATAAAGCTGTGCAAGCAGGATATAAGCATCACCATAATTCTCCTTGAAACTGATAGCTTTCTGCAAATAGCCTCTGGCTTGTGAAAGCTTCTTCACATTAAATAAAGTTGCAGCAACAGCATAAGCAATCTGAGCTTTCTTTTCATTATCACCTTCCAATGACAAAGCTTCATCAAAGTATTTGATTGCTGTATCATAATCACCCTTCTTATATGCCATATATCCACATCCGGTAGCTGCATCAGCAGTCGGGTCAATCTTATACATATAATAAGAAGCCTGGAAGTATGCTTCGCTTTCCGTACACTTCATCATCTTCAAGATAGAAATAGCTTTCTTCAGGTAAGTAGAGTCTGATTGGTTCGCTTCAATTTTAGGACCATAAATACCCTGCAAAGATTCACAATCAGCGGTACCACTATTGATGAACATTGCTACGAGGTTATCTTTCACTTGTTGCAAAGCAGCTTTCTTTTTCGCATCATCTTCTGCGGCGATAGCAGCATCGGCATATTCGGAATCAGTCAGATAATCCTGAATAAATTGTTCCTTATGATTAGGATCAGCTTTCAATTTATTCAAAGACATATCCAGAAAATAGTGGAGGATAGGACCTTTAGAGCCACCCTTTTCAGTTTCCAGAGATTCTTTCAACCAAGCATAAGCTTGATTTACATCTATATTAGGAGCATAAGCAATGTAGTTAATAGCTTTATTACCCAAAACGTCGCCTACAGAAGGAGTACCTTTCAGATGCATAAAATCCGGAGTATATTTAATTCTCAAATCAAAAACCTCCATCAGTTCATCAAAATACTTCTTGTAATCAGCAGAATTACGGTCCTTTATATCATTCAAGAAAGATGTTAATATTTTAATACCATCCGTGTATGTATAATACCGCAACGTAGGGCAATCCTTCAGAACTTCTTTCCACGGCAAGTAAGCATCTTTAAAGTTACTAGCTCTTACCGCTTCATGAGAAATACTACTGTTCTTGTTACAATCTTCCTGTGCCAGGACACTGGTTACTCCACCCGAAAGGAGCAAGACAGCTACAAGCGTTTTAATCTTCATTGTATTTAAATTTTAGTTGTTATATTGTCTATTCTTCACTATTCAACTTTACGCTTCCAGAACCAACGTTCATTGAATGTCACGCCAATGCAAAGACGCAATGTATTCTCGTTCAAGAATTTGCTTTCCGTGCCTTGCGTTCTCACATATTGTGCTGAAACACTCAATACGGAACGGCTACGTGGAAGAGGCAAACCGAAACCGGCAGTTACTCCGTATTCATTTGCAGCACGTACGCCATCTATCTTATAATAAGGTTTAGAATAATAAGCTCCCAAACGATATTTGATGTGTGAAAGATAACTTCTACCCATCATGTTAGGAATATATTCCGCACCTAAAGCAACTTTCACTTTATTACAGAACGCATCCGGGTCATTCATGAATGTCACACTATTCCATTTCTGGAACATCACATCCGCACCCACTGTCAGACGATCATCGTACACATACGTCACACCTGCGCCCAGCGTCATAGGAATACCCATTGTCAGTATAGTGTCCTTCTGCGTTGTAGTATATCCAGTGTTCTGATTGCCCAGCTGGGTTTGTACATACGCATCATTTCCCAAATTATGTCCCGGTGAGAAAACAACTCCCAAAGTAGCCGCATGTTTCTTACCGAATTGCTGTGTGTACTGCGCTCCAAAGTCAAGTTTATAACTCGTAATTTCCATCCCGGTAAGCGTTGTCAACGGCATGATATTTGAGTTAGATGTAAATGACTGTTGCCGCGTATGTGTTATGTCTCCCCAAAGATACGAAATATTCGCACCAACGGAAAGATTTTTAATAATTTTAAAACCTGCGCCTATATAAAGTTGATGTAACCCTCCTTCACCGGAATAAGTTGTACTGGCTGAGGAAGTCGGAGTTTCAGTGTTTTCCTGATAGTTACCCATTTTATATCCCACATTGGAATAAGGTAACAATCCTATACTCATGGCGCCCTTTTTTGACAGACGGAACTGCATCGTAATGTAGTCAAAACTTGAGTTCTTGGCATTCATCTTCACTACTCCATCGCTGAAGTTGGTGTTTTGCATAGAAATACCTCCGTCGAACATGAAAGTTAACGAGTCAACTGCCGTATAAGATGCCGGATTCGCGAAATTGGTCTGATATTTGTCACGTAAACCATAAGCAATGCCACCCATTGCCTTACTATTACCTGACCCATGGTCTGCCAGTTGTCCGTATCCGTATCGTGTATAGGGAGAATTTGTATTATTTTGAGCGACCGTCGCTCCAGATAATATCGTGAGCAAAAGCACCAAAAGTGTTTGTCTAAATCTTGTCATTATTATAGTTTAAAATTCGATTTAATCCTTTCAACACTAAAAATCTGTCTGCAAAGATGATACTTTTTAAGTTTGTATCAAAAGAAAAATCATCCCCGCCCGTTAAAAAAACCAAAAGTTCAGGATATTTATGTTTCATAGCCACTATGTAACCAGAAATCTCATATTCCATACCTTTCAAAACTCCCGCACGGATGGCAGTTTCAGTATCTTTTCCCATCGGGAGTTCACGCCCTTCGCGTTGCACCAGCGGCAAGCGTCCGGTAAACTGGTGAAGCGCCCGAAAACGCATCTGCATACCCGGGGAAATATTTCCACCATGATAGCGTCCTTCGGCATCCACAAATTCGTACGTAATGCACGTGCCGGCATCTATCACCAGTATGTCTTTTCCGGGAAATTGTTCATTGGCAGCCACTACGGCAGCCATACGATCATACCCCAGCGTCCGGGGTGTTTCATATAGATTCACTACCGGGAGTGGAGTCGTTTCATTCAGCCAAAGCACAGGTATGGGAAGTAATGCCAATTGTGCCAGCACTTGCTCGCTCAAGTCGATGACCGTGGCAACAATTGCTTTTTCAAAGTGATATTTACTATAGATGTCCGACAAATGCTCCAAATTCCGATTAGAGTCATACGCCACTTCCAATAGTGAAACACCATCAAAGACAGCTACTTTTGCCACCGTATTTCCTATATCAATAACCAGGTTCACTGAATGAAGATTAATTTTCCGGGCACAAAGATACGACTTTAATTGAATTTGAAAGCTGTAGTCGACATTTTCCTTACTACATCAGCGTAGTTTATCGCAAACTTATTTTTCTTTTTCCTCGCTAATACTCGTCATTAGCATACAGGAAGTCGAATGTAGCCTGTTTATAGTCAAATATTTCTTCTGGTTTAAAAAATCTTTTCAATTCCGCTTCAGCCGCTTCGGGTGAGTCGGATGCATGAACGATATTTTCCTGAAAGCTCATACTGTAATCTCCGCGGATGGTTCCGGGAGCTGCCTTCCTGCCATTGGTAGGGCCGGTCAAAACCCTCACCGCTTCAATGGCATCTACCCCCTCAAAGCAACACACGATAACCGGACAGGCCATCATCGAATCCTTCACGCGCTGAAAGAAGGGTTTCGCACTTAAATGGGCGTAATGCTCACTGAGCACTTCATCCGTCAGCTGAACCATTTTCATTCCGGCCAGACGCAAGCCTTTACGTTCGAATCTGTTCGTAATCTCACCTACCAAGCCTCTTTGGAGGGTACATGGTTTCAAAATAACCAGTGTTTTTTCCATCATAATAGTCGGGTCTTTAGTTATATATCGAATACGCTCCTTATCTTAATCATCCTAATTGCAAATATCGTATTTTTTTTATAAGACAGGGCAATTATGTTGATGTTTTTTCTACCAACTATCACAAAAAGCCTCAATACCTTACATTATAAAACTACAAGACAAAGATTATAACAGAAAAGCCTACAGCTCCTGCTCCAAATAGAAAAGAGAACAAAAACTCAGCGTATCTGGAAAACATACCCTACTATACCTGACCATCCGTAAGCAAAATTACACTTAGCCACATTATTTCTGATATTTTTAAACTGGAGCCGAATATTCAAGACACGTGCTTTTTTCTTAGACAGATGAATATCCAAACCAGCTTCCGCATAATATCCGGGATAAACAGCCTTTAGTAATTTCACACCCTTATTATTTGAGTCGGATGTTATCAGGATGCTTATATCCGCTCCAGCCCCCATGAATGGGCGTACACTCCCCTTAGGATAAGTATATCGCAGTCCTATCTGAGGTGAAAACAGTGTACATGAATAATTAAAAGTCCCATCAGTAGTTTCCAAACGCGAGAAGGACATATCAATAATACCACTGATCGAACTCATCCAGCGCCTGCTGCTAATGGCTAAATTTATCCCTAACAAATAAGACAAGTCCGGACGATAAAAATCACCGACAAATATCCCCTGGGGTAGTGTATACTGCATGATTCCGCCATAAGGCGTAAGCCGTATTTGGGTTCTATGTTCATCATTCTTAGCCACAAACTCAATGCAATCCTCATTATTAGTACACATTGCATAATGATACTTCTTAGTAAGCTTTATGAGACTTTTATGATTAAAATGAGTATGATCTATTTGAGATTTCAGAGTAGGGCAATCACTAAAGACATAGTGCAAAATCGGGATATAACGATCGACTTCTCCTTTGAACTGGAAATCTATATCCTTTTGAGCTAAATGCGGGGCATCGACTTTAACTAATTTATCACCATCTTCTATAAAATAAGTAGGTATGCTGGCAGTATCCATATAATACAGGCTCTTCATTCCTTTCACTAAGTATTCCAGGAAAACATCCACGGGCAATTCACCCATTTTCAATCTTACGGACTTAGAAACATACATTTTACCATCATCCGTAAAACGATATCCCCAAATATCAAAAGGTTCGTATACTTTTTCTTGAAAGGTGCTGTCATCCCGAAACACGCAACGTTGCTCATTCATTTTATCAGTACGAAAATCTATTTGCCCATAGATGGTATCTTTCTGAAGGGTAATGATAAAACCCGGGCGGTAATTCCTTTGCGCTTGCATGGTTGTCATAAAGCAACAGAGAGTACAAAGACACAGTAGTCGAAATAAATGTTTTTTCATATTGTCGTTGTTTAAATGCAAATCAATTGACACACAAATGTAAACATATAAATCCGTATACTCTAGCAATTGAAAGAATATATTTTAATTCCAAAAATAATCCCTGCCTCTACCCATATTTAAGAGTAAGAGACAGGGATACTTCAAATGAAAAAATTGAAATTTCTAAGATCCAAAACAATAAATATAGAACATCCGACGATACGAATTACTATTCTTCAATCTTGCGATTATAGTTAGGGAGAACAGAGAATTCCCACGTTACAATAGTTTCTCTTTTAAATTTACCCCGATCATCTCTTGTAAGAATATTTATTATCAATCTCGAACTTGGAGTTATAAGAGAATGTTCTCCCTGAGATTTCACCTCTTCAAGCTCCCCTCTTATCACCATTGATAAAATGTCATCATGTCCGGACCAGTACTTTAATGAATCAACCGTAAGTTTACCAATTTCCATTACTTCTTGATAACACGCTACCGTCTTATTCTTTGAACCATATATCGCCGTATAGTAACTTCCGGTACCATCTGGAAATGATTCCATAATAATAATAGAATCACTTTGAAGAATATCATCGTTCAGCTTATTAAACATCAGCTTTCTGCCACTTTCGAACTGCTTAGGGTTCAACCATTTGAAAGAAGCGGAATGATTTACCAATCGCTTTATCTGACTCAATTCAGAACTCTTACATTGAACAAACATAAAAACGATGAACATAAAAAAAGGAATACATTTCAATCTCATGGTATTTTTATTTAAGGATTCTTAATTTAGGCATTACAACAGGCGGTCGCTGCAATCTGGGCAAAGTCCGATAGGCGGTTCCATAAAAAGTACTAACCCTCGAATTAGGATTCAAGATACGGGACGGTTCCCATCCCGCATTACCTTGAGTGGCATAGTGGGTTCTCAAAGGCAATCCTGCATCAGCACGCATTAGATTTTCCATGTGAGTAGCATATTTTTCTGTTTCATACATTGTTTTTCCATCAGCGGTTAACCATACTTTTCCTGCCTGTTCAATGCCATTTTGTATTACATCCTGACGATGAGCCAACTCATGACCAATGTCCAACCAGAACGGACTCATTTGAAGCCCATCCAGCGTAGGAATTTTACTTCCCGTAAAATCAGACTTTAAGGTTATCTTGCCGCTGGCTAATGATAAAAGATTGATTTCATTCTTGGAACCCGGACGTAGCGTAGCATTATTCTCGTCATTAGCAAAGAAATCCAAGATTTCTTTACCTGTCACATTTTTGCCTAACTGGTTTAATCCGCTTAAAACACCTGCAAGAAAACTTCCTTTAACCGGAGTATAAGCAATATATTGCCCCGCATTTTCTCCCTCGGTCTGATATTGTTCCCATTGACCATTATTATACCTATATGTTCCTATGCTGTCTTTATGAGTTATCCACATTCCTGTTGGATCTGTTAGGTTCACCGGATTATTGGCACAATAAACATACGAGCCCAATTTGTAATATTTCTCAACCATCGGGTCTATCGTCGTAAATCTCCCCAGCACCGCATCATACATTCTCGCCCCATAATCATACCAGTTCAGACCCTTCTTCACATCCAATTCCTTGCCGTTATACTTATAAGCCTGAACATTACCAGTGCTTGAAAATATACCTCCAAAAGGATAATAATGGTTAGTTTCTTCTACCTTCCCGGATGAGTCTACTACCACACGATTATTTCCCTGATGATCCTGCAAATAGTAATGATACTTTTTGTCGCTCAGAGACAGATAACCGCCTTCACTCAGTAACTGCCGCACCATACCATTCTCATAGATCACATTACCGCAATAGTCAGTCGTGGTGGTGCTGCCGCCTATCTTATGAACGGTGCGGAGCTTCACTCCATCTCCATCATAAGCATAAGTGAGGGTACTGCCATCCGAAAAGCTGACCCGATACGGCAAATTTAAGTAATTATATTCAATACTACTGATATTCTTATTTAAATCTTTCGTTAAATTGCCATTCAGGTCATAAGCATATTCACTTGCAAGCCTCGCACCGTCTTTGAACTCAAAACCATTATTGTAGGCCGAAGCCGTTACAGCGTCAGTGACAGACACCAGTTGATTACCGTTCAGCTTCAGCGTCAGGTTGTCAATCAGACCATAAGATGAAGCGCCCGTCTGACCGTAGCGTTTCAGTCCAAGAATATTGCCGTTCTTGTCATACCCGGTCACCTGTTCTGTGAAACCGTTCAGGTTGCCGAAGCCGGAACCGCCTTCACTGTAGACGGCATCCTGAAGACGGTTCAGAGGATCGTAAAGAAAAATATAGTTGCGAAGCGTACCTTCATTGCCCGACTTCCACGTCATTCCGCTGATGTTGCCGTTGTAGCACTTCGTGCTGTTCAAGCCGTCCGCATTGTAGGACAGCGTCTGCGAGAAACGCTGACCAAGAACTCCGGTTAACCAAGAGCGAACATTATAGGTATAAGCGGAATGCAAGGTGGAAAAGCCGTTGCGCCTCTCTGCCGACAGGCGTCCCAAAGCGTCATAACTCTTATTGGACAAGGTCATCTCCGCACCGCTCCCCAACCGGTGGTGTGTAGTCAAAGGCAAGCCGGCCGCGTCATACGTATAGGTGTAGAGCTCGCTCAAGGCGGCCTTGCCCGGAACGGAATGCACATGCAGACGTTTCAGAGGCTGGCCGTTGAAGTTATAAGAAGTATATTCCGAATCAACCCCGTTCAGATGATTGCCGGAATGGGACTGTATCAGCCGGGCGCGGAAGTCATAATAGAAAGCACTACCCGAAAGCCCCGTCAAGCCTCCCGTCTGACCTGTGAGTACGCCCGTAAGGTTACCCTTGGCGCTGACGGACTTCTCGCCATATCCCGATCTCGGAGCATAAGCCAAAGAATCCTTTACCATGCCAGCAGGCAACAGACCGTCATCCAGGAAACGGTAATTATCATAATAACTAACCTTCTGGAAGACCGGAGAACCCAACGATACGCCGTTGAGCGCATAACCGTGGTGTGCCCCTTTCTTTCCGATATACTCGCAAGAAGCGTGACTGTCGGTGTGCTGCATATCTATTATAAACAGGCAACTCGTGCAGACACCTTCCAGACAAACCCGGCCCAACTTGTCGGCAATCATGAATCTCCACTTCCCCTCTTTGCGAAGATTACCGTCCTGCGAAGCCACCAGACGGTCGTCATCATCATACAGGAACCCTTCCCAGTCCGAACCGGGAAGCTTACGTTGCGAAAGACGATAAAAAGAGTCATAGGAATACAGGTAAGCGTATTTATCGAGTTCAGCCTTCGGCAGAATGCCCGTCATCGGGGCCTTGGCCGACAGTTCGGGAGGCAGCACGCAAAGAAGATTCCCCGCACCGTCATACATATAATAGGTATCATAAAGTACCTGCGAGGTCCCTTTCTGTTCCATCTGCCTGACCAGGACCGTCTTTCCGCTACGGTCCGTAAAGGTCCATTGCGCTTTCCCGTCCTCATCCGTGGTCTTCACCATTCGCAGGCTTCCGGCGGCATAATATCCGCTTGAGGTCACAGTCATTTCCGCAACAGGTCTCGTTGCTACAGCAAAATTCCGGCATCCCAGCACGCCGGCACCCATCGAGTTCGATGCGTAGACCGTATTCACCGCCTTGCCTTTCGAATACCAATCCTGTCCGGGGCCGTATTGCTTGATGGGACGATTCAGAGGTGATGCCTCATAGACGGTCTCCGTATAGGGACGCGAATCACCGCTGTTAGTCCGCGACGCCAATGACCGGCATTGAGCAGGCGACACGTAAGCTCCCGCCGTGGTGTCTTTGGCCGCTTCCAGCCAGGTGTTTCCCTTTCTTCCCCAAGGATCGTATTCTTGCAGGCTTACCAGATTGGAACTTTGCCCGGCATGGCCTGTACGGGCAGTTTCAACCTCACGCCCCAAGTCGTCCGCATAATTCACGGTGAGGATTCCTTCCGTGGCGTTCCCGCTACTGCTGCTGAACGAGCAAATGCTGTTCAGGTTGCCGGGCGCCGGCAAGTTGACAAGCGGATGGATATCAATGGGCGGAATAGCCGGCAGGACCGCATCATCGGGTTCAGGGTCCGGTTCAACGGGAGCGGGCGGCGTAGCGGTGGTAATGTGTAAGTTGAAAATATAGGTAGGAGGTGGTACCTCTACCGTAAAGGGCGCGACAGCCTGTGAGGACAAGGTAGCCTGCGAGGACAAGGCAGCCCGGGAAGACAAGGAATCCCGGGAAGCCGAGGCATCTTGCGAAAGCGAGGCAAGCCCGCCATTGACGTGGTGTCCGGTAAACGTAAACTGGTAGTTTCCCGCTGGCAATTCCATGGAGGTCCCTCCGGAAGATGGCAGGAACTGCCCGGTACGCCCGTCTACCCCGGGGATGAAAAGACGAGGGAGAAAGCCAGGACCGTCACCTTCAAGATGAGCATCAAGAACAATTGTGGCTTGGGGCAACGGATCGCCCCAACCCCGGCTGTACGCAAAATCGGAAAACTCGAAACAAACCAACAAGGGCTTCATGGTTAAGAAACGATAATGATTGGCCGTGTTCTCTCCCGAATCATGATAAACCAGCTTGCGGGTCACGGAAGCGCCCGCATCCAGCTTCTCATACGGTTCTATCGGTTCCAGAGGCGGAAGAAGAGTACCCTGCGCATGCAATACCTGCGACAGGCACAACAACAGGAAAAATAAAATATAAGATCTTGTTTTCATAATTCTTAGCTCGTTTTTTATTAATGAACAGGATGGATAGTGGTTTCCAGATGCCGGTAATGATAATCGTAGGCATTCAGGATATTCTTTTGATAGACCCCGGAGATCTTTTCAAGGAAATATTCTTCACGCAGCCGGTCCAGATAATCATACTTATAGAACACGGTCTGCCCGTCAGGCGAAGTGACCGACTCCATCTTCAGACCGGGAGTATATTTATAAATCGCCACCCGGGCTTTCGGCAACTTATGGCGGATGCCTTCTATCAGCCCGTAACCAATATCATCGGCACGGTCGGCCACAGAAAAACTTTCGGGAGCCTTGCCCAGCAAAGCCCTTACACGGTCATAAGCGGCATTCTCTATCCGGGCAATCAGCCGTTGACCCTCATACCCCCAGATCAGGACAGAATTCACTCCCTTGGCAACGACGGAAACGGGATTGGCATACGCATCCGCTTTCTGCACCTGATAGTCCGTGCGAATGTCCGCACCGTCGAACAAGTGACTGACACCTATAATATAAGGTATATATTTGGAGTCCGCAGAGCAATAACCGTACGAGCGCGTCTCCTTCAATGACTTGTTCCCCTCAGTCGTAGTCTTCTCCACAAACGGAGACAACAGATGGGCGTCCACCATCCACCGGTAGTTGGTACGGTCGGCGGGATAAGTATAATTCACCGTGCGTGCGAAGCCCTTGCTGGTCAGCTCCGTCTCCGTCTTCAGCAACTTATGGGCGTCGTATGACAAAGTACGCCGAGTGCTGAACCCCGGACCGCTTCCTTCCGAAGGGTACTCCATCTCGATAACGGAATCGGGCAGGCACACGTGGGTATAGACATCAGTCAAGGTACCGGCACAGTAATGGTAGCCACCCACCATAGCCACACAGAAGAACAGTGTCTCCTGATGCGCGCTCCTTGACGAACCGGGATTTACCGCCGTATAATGCCAAGCGCTCTTTTTCAGCAATCGGCCGGAAGCCCCGTAGGATTCTTCGCTGAGCAATCGACCGCGTTCCATGGAACGGCTGGAGAAAGGTTTCACAGCCGACTCTCCGATCAAGTTGGAGTATGTGGCGGGAGCATCGAAGTGAGTCTGCCTGTACGGGTCGGCATCATAGTTGCTGTAGCGCCGCTTGATGTAACCCTGCGAATTTCCCGAAGCATCCAACGTCTCTTCGATGACGCACGAATAGCCCACCACCGGCGAATTCAGATTGGTGACCGAGGCACAATAGCCCGCTTGCGATTCCAGTTTTAGGGTCTTCTTGTCGGCCGAGGTATAGGATATGCTATAAACGGGCGCACTCCTCAATATGCCACTGCTCGCGGCATTCCGGCTCTCCGCATAATAATACTTCTTCCGGTCCAGCAGAACCCCGGCAGCGTCATGTCGGCTGACGGCGCTCACCCGCAGTCCGCCCGCTTTACCCGACTGACTGTTCAGGCGGGTATGCGAGACGTCCACCACCCGAGAATAACTGTTCAATTCGTACTCAAAACGGCTTTTCCCACCGGTGGGATAAGTGATTTCAGTCAGCACGTCCGACTGTGCGTACTTCAGGCTCGGATCGGGTTTCTTGAACTCGGGAATCGCTGCAAAGGAAACATTCCGTCCTGCATAATACCCCCAGTAATCGGTTTCGGCGTTGGTATAGCTGTCCGGCATCGGACTGTCCGCATTATAAGCGAACGCGTATTCCGGATCTTTGTCCGGAGTCAATGAAACGGGAACTTTATACCCCCGTAGCAACAGCATACCCGGTGCCGATGCATAATCGGGGACCAGCGGCGAAATGCCTTCGCGTGAAGCAATCAGAGAGACTTTCCGACGATTGTTGAAAGTATAGTCGAAGTAAACGCTCCGGGCACGCTTTACGTCATGCTTGTTCCGGATACCGATGCGATGCAGCACACTATGCTTCAGGTTGTTGCGAACGCTTTGCTGCAATATCGGAGAGGATGTGTAGTCAAGAGGAGTCTTCATGAATACGGAAAACTGCTTCATGTCAAAGTCGTGAATGATATTGAAAATATCCACCGGATAGTATTCATCCTCATTCCAACCCAGTGCCATGGACCAGAAGCGTTCACCGTAAACCGGGTCGGTGAAATAGTCGAAAGAAATCCGCTCATCGGGCGTCTCGATACTCGCCAGGCGGACGGGCATGACCAGAAAACCGGTCATGGCATTCCGACCCGAGCTGGGGAGTGAAGGGTCACAATAGAGATCATAGACCACCTTGGACTGAGGAACATAGCGGAGGTCACAAAGCAGATCGGTAGCCTCGTAATCGTAGGTGACTACACGATTGTCCGGAGTCACTATCTTCGACAGCCGCCAGGTGGTGGCCACCAGATCGCTGTAGCTGCGGTTATAATAAGAGATGCTGTATTCCGTAGCTTTGATCCCGCCGAACTCATAACGGCAACCGTCGGGGGTAACAAGCGTAAATCGGTTGAAGAAACGGTCATTGTAGCCCTGGTTACTCCAAAAGCCTGGATTGAAGCGGGAGAGCAGGCTCTTAAAATGGATAAAACCATCCCCCTCCGCCGGATTGAACTCCACCCGGATGTCCTGGTCGGAAACCACCGTCCAGCCACCGTTCTCATTATAAAAGAAAGTGCCCGAATAACCGAAGAAGCTGAATGAGAATTCGTCAGCGGACAATTCATAATAAGAAGTGTGGGCACCGACTTCGGAACGGATACTCTTGGTGGCCTCATTGAACTGCTCATTCGTCATCCCTTTCAATCGGTATGCGTTGGCGTAATATCCGGGCGTATAGCCGTCGGCGTGCATCTGCTCATCGTAGATTCCATTCACCGAGCGGCTGATGTATCCACCCGACTGCAAACTCCAACCCAATCCCAGGCAACCTTCCTGCATCCCCGGTTTCACGGATGCCAGGTGATAGCTGGCCGTGACGGAAAACGAATTCCCTCCCACTTTCATTTCATGCAGCGGAACGGAGATATCGGGTACGCCGGTATACAGCCCGACGGGAACCATACCGTATTCTCCCAATCCGGCAACTTCGGGACTGGGGACATTGAGTAAAGGCATAGGTTGACAGAAAGCCCTGAGGACCGAAACCAACAACAATGCCAGCATAGTTATAATTTTCTTATTCATGTCATGATTGTTTTTTTATTTTCTAAATTCAGATAAAAAATGGTAGTTCAGCCCGAAGACTGAACTACCGACAGATAGATAGCAGTGCATTCTTACGGCGTCATCGCATCAACGCCCAGCACACCCGCTATCGTCGTTATCACCGCGACAGCCACTTTCAAGATCATTCTCCAAAGAGATTTTTTGATTGCCATTATTTCAACACCTCCTTTCCATCGGCCATTATCTTGCATTTCATGTCTTATTACTTTCAAAGCTCCTTCCTCACCTCAAAGCACGGACATTCCTTCACCCACTCTTCCGGCTCTATCAGCCCGTCCCCGTTCAGGTCCGGACTGAGATCACGATGCCCGCAGATGCAAATATTATTTTTAAATCGCTTTAGCAATTGCACCACCAGCAAGTGCATAGAATTACGCTGTTCCGGTGTACGGGTATCTTTCGCACGTCCCTTGGCATCCAGACCGCCCTCATAGCAGATGCCTATCGAGTGAGAATTATGCCCCTTGGCATGCGCCCCGACAAGTTCCAAAGCACGGGTATTGATTACCGTGCCATCCTTACGGATGTAGTAGTGATAGCCGATACCGCGGAAGCCACGGCAACGGTGATTTTCCTCCAGTTCGGCCACAGTCAGCGAACGGTCTTCGCGTGTGGCGGAACAGTGAATAACGATGTGATCGATTGTTCTCATGTAACTTAGTGATAAGTGTTTAATTTTTAATTTCCGAAGACTACGGTTTCAGAGCCTATCCCAGCGGATTCTCGTCCAATCCTCCGTCACCGCCTTCGTTGCCGCCACCTTCGCCACTGCCCGAACCACTGCCGGCAGCCTTCAACTGCGACTCCAGATCCACGAAGTCCATACGGTCTTCGGCACGTGTGGCAGCCACCTGCGGACGAATACTGCTGGAAGCACGGAAGTTGATACGGACGGATCTGATCTTGGTAGATTGACAGTCGTCCTTCTTCTCCGAACCTTCGGTAGTAGCCGAAAGGCTGAATACACCGAAGTTGTCGATGTTCACCGAACGGCCATTGAAAAGCTCACGACGCATAGCACCAACGAAGTTGGTTATCACACTCTGTATATCACCCAGAGTGAGCGAACTGGATTCTTTCATCTGAACAGCAATACTTTCCAGTGTCGCCGATTTTCCCCAAACGATTAATTGAGGGTAGTATTTACCCGTACCATCTTTATGGAAAGGGTCTTTACGTAATACTTTCTTAAATGTTACTGACATAATTTTTTTGAGTTTAAAAAAGAAGAAAATAGTTTCGAACGGAAACTGATACAAGGCGACGTCTTACCCGAAACCTTCCGTAGGATCCCCACTTTGAGGACACAACAAAGGTACTTCAGAGACCAAAAACGAAAGGACGAAACGGGATGTACCGGGACGTACCGGGACGAACTTATCCGTACTTTACCTTATTTATTTTTACTTTTACCCCGGATTATTCCCCAACCTGCATAAATCTATTTACCTTTGCAGAATCAAATATTTTAAATACACATAACCATGAGTTTAAAAAGAACAGCCAGCTAACTACTGACACACAGGAAGACATCCTTTACAAACACTGCGAGACAACCGGTAAAGCCGAACTGCAAGCCATCAGACAAATAAAAGAATACCTGGAAAAATTGAACAGGGAACACGAACTAAGCGACCAGGCATGCAGGGAACTGAAGCAACTCAGCAAAGAAATAGACAAGTTCGTCGCTGATTGCAAAAAAGGAAAAAGCAGGAAAAGAATTTGGTAACGCTTAAAAACAAGTTGGTACATAAATGATAATTTAGCGGCGAGGAATTGGTACGCGGACTACGCGGATAAGGCGGACGAACGCGGACTTTAATCTTTTAGACGCGGATGACACGGATGACGCGGATTTTTAAAGCTGCGCTATACATACCGGCATATCACACCGAAGGAAAAAAGAATCCGCGTCATCCGTGTCATCCGTGTCTGAAAGATTACTTGCACGCCGAAGGAGAACCTTGCTCCAGCGCTACGCTGGTAAATTATCATTTATAAGCTTACCCTCCGCACTTTCTTATGTACCAACCTATTTTTTAAGCGTTACTTAAAAGCAGTTGTATCTTGTAGCTGTTAAATTTATCCAAAAAAGCATTTTGTACACTTCAACCGTTCCTTCGTACTGATAATCAAAACATTTAAAAAGGCAAGTGTACAAAAGCGCAAAGTATCTAAAAAAATGTTTTCCATACCTTCGAGGCGTGTAAAGGCAATAGTGCCAATGCACGACTGTAAAACATAAACAGATATGGAAAATACAGTAAATCGGGAACCCCTGGTTTCCGAATTCCCAAGCGTGCGGAGCAAAGCACCACACACCATCAGTATTCACGATTTTATTGACACGGTACGCAGCGACCGCTTCAGGCAAGTAGTGCAGGACTACCGTCGCCTGAAAGCCCTGCCCGGACACGAAGCCGAAGCACAGAAACTGAAAGACGGTATGCCGTGCATCATCCCCGCAGGCGTATGCAGCAACGGACACGCCGTAAAAGACCTGCAACAACACAGCGAACTGCTCTGCATCGACCTCGACCACAGCAACGGACGCACCCGGGAAATCTTCCTCCTCTCCCAATCGCTCCCCTTTGTTGCCGCCTCCTTTATCAGCATCTCCGAAGAAGGAAACAAAATGCTGATACACGTCCGTCCCGAAGACGTGCAGAAAAATTACGAGCAGCTTTATGCAGCCGTAGGCAGAGCGGTCAGCGCACACGTAGGTCACCCGTACGATGATAAATGCAAGATACTGACGCAGCCCTGTTTCTACTCCTGGCATCCCGAAGCCTACTACAATCCCGGTGCAATCGCCTTCGAAATGCCTGCGGAAAGCGTAACGAAAGTAACAGAGGCAGAAACGAAAGAAACAATCGCCCCGGGTAACGCCCCATCGGAAAATGGCTTCATAGCCAACTTCCTCGATGAATTCGAACACCGCAACCCCTTCATCCGCGGTAGTCGGAACGACCTTGCCCTGAAGTTGGGACGTGCGGCAGCAAGTAAGGGATTTTCGCAGGAGGAAACAAAAAAGCTCACCGAACTTTTCGCGCAGCATTACGCCGCTACCGATTTTACGATGCAAGATATACAAAAACGTGTAGTATCTGGTTATCAGTTCATTATTCAGAAGAAAAAGGAAGAAAAAGAGACGAATCGGTGCCATTTCGGTGACAGTGACACCTATGCACCTTTTTCGGTTGCAAACGAGGAGGAATCACCCGAAGAAGTGTTAGAAAAAAACAACGAATTACGGGCCGCTTCCCCATACATCCCCGAGGAAGTTTATACCCGCCTGCCCGAATTTCTGAAACGCTGCTGCACGCATGCCACCGACAAGCGCGAACGCGACCTCATGCTGCTGGGCAGCATGAACAGTTGTAGCGCCCTCTTTCCCAACGTCAGTTTCTTCTATAAGAAGTCACTGCTTTCGCCCCATTTCTATCTTGCCGTCGTAGCACCCGCAGGAGCCGGAAAAGGTGCGCTGGGGTTCACATCCATACTGCTGGACGCCACGCAGGAGTTCTACGACCGGCTGCGCCGCGAACAGAAAAAGGAATACGATCAGAAACTACTGGCCTGGGAGCAGGAACAGCAGCAGGCCCGGCACGCCAAACGCCTGCCCAACCTCGACCTGAAACCGGAAGAGCCCCAGGCGCAATACCTCAAAATCTCAGCCACCACCAGTAAGAGCCGGCTCATACAGAGCCTTGCCGCTGCCGGCGAAATAGGTTGCTGCATGACTACTACCGAAATCAACACCCTGGTCTCCTCGCTGGGACAAGATTGCGGCAAATACGAAGACATCCTCTGTAAGGCGGCCCATCACGAAGAAGTCTCCTCTTCTTACAAGATAGACGGCGACCCCATCGTTGTTCACCACCCCCACCTGGCACTGAGCATCGCCGGTACGCAGGAACAGTTCCGCAACTTCTTCCGTTCGCTCGAAGTGGGACTCTACAGCCGCTTCGGCATCTACACCCGCCAGCAAAGCCAGTTATGGGAATCGTGCGCACCCCAGGAAGGGGAAGTGGACCTGCACAGCTACTTCTACGGGTTGGGAAGCGAACTGTTTGAAATGCACAAGCTGCTGCTCCAGTCGCCCACCCTCGTCACCTTCAGTCCCCAACAGTGGCAACAACATACCGCCCACTTCAGCCTCCTGCTGAAACGCACCCTGCTGGAAGGACGCGAATCTTCAAGCGGCATCGTTTACCGCAACGGACTGCTTGCCATGCGCCTGGCAGCCATTCTCACCATTTTCCGGAAATACACCGACTACGCTTACGCGAAGGAATACTGCTGCACGGACGATGATTTCCGGACAGCCATGGACATCGCCCACACGCTGCTCGAACACAGTCTTCTGCTCAGCACCTCGCTGCCCGACACCAGTCTGCCGCCCGTGAGCATGCACAAGTTCCACCAGCTTGAGGACACCCTTGCATCCATGCCAAGAGTTTTTACCTACATGGATTTCGTCCGGGCCGTACAGGAAAATGGAGCCTGCGCACGAACCGGAAAACGCTGGATACAAAAAGCCGTCAAAGCCCAACTTATTATAAAAGAAGGAGATAACTATAAGAAGTGCAACACAAAGAGCACAAAATAGGTGTATAGGTGTCACTGTCACCATTTTGTCACTGACACGGGCAAAAAAAGCGGCCGGAAATGGCTGCGTTATGTAAATATTCTACCTTAGTCTGCAATTGTTCCGGACTTCCCGATAAGCCTCCACGAATAATTCAGACTAAAAACTTCAAAACAACAAATTCTTAAAATTCATAGAACATGGAAACAACAGAAAAAACGAAAAGGATTCCCGAAGATAAAAAAGAGACTCCCGAAGATAAATTTGAAATCAAGGCATACCTGAAGACCGAGTTCGCACAGCTCTATTTCCCCTGCCTCTCGGCCGAAGCCGCACTGAAAAAACTGCGGAAGTGGATCGCCGTCAATCCCGAACTGCACCGCCAACTCTACGGCGGCCGTGAAGGAAAAAATGACCAGACCTTCAGCAAACGCCAAGTGCAATTATTGATAGATTTTCTCGAAGCGCCCTGATCAGAAGCAATGTTCCGGAAGATAAGAAGCAATGCTGTCTATCATAAGATTGCTTCTTTATCGCCGGAACATTGCTTGTTTTATTTCTTGTCTATTTTCAAATTGATAATTAATGCGAATCAGGAGTTGAATTGATTCATATCTGTAGTTTTATGAACTAAATGATAAATAATCTTTTAGACGCGGATGACACGGATAACGCGGA
>OLZF01000597.1_pt1 | contig 35763 bp, 16 predicted proteins | sample 1674391 | NCBI WGS metagenome assembly OLZF01 (sample SAMEA103958166, study PRJEB25191) | human gut metagenome | biome: human-associated habitat [ENVO:00009003]; feature: intestine environment [ENVO:2100002]; material: feces | place: Germany | collected 2013/2015
CATTAAGGTGCTGATCGTGGACGAGAAACTGGGTTATTGATTTTATTGTATTGCCCGATTACCTATGTGTACATGAAAGGTGCCCCATACGATGGAATACCCATCGTATGGGGCACCTTTTTAGATTTAACTGGCGATAGACTCGATATTGTCTAATGTTAAGATCTCACTATCTAAAGAATAGACCCATTTACGGTCTTTGTATTTTTTCCAAGCACGAGTATATTCTGATTCACTCACTTTTTTATCATTTACCTCGTATGTTGGTGTCTTTCCTTCAGGTGTATCTCCCGCATTATTAAATAGAGTTACAACTTTCTTGCAAGTACCTGCGTCTATCCTGTATATTGTTGTAGTTTCGACACCGTGATAGCAAACATACGAAGACGCTAATTCTCCTTTTTCGATATAACCAATCACGCCATATGTGCCGCCTAAATCACCAACCAATTTGACTACTTTTGAATTTATGCAAGTATAAACATGTGCAGCAGAAAAATGCGCATCACCATCGCGTACCACGAGTTCTGGGGCATCGTCATTATCTATGTACACAAGGCTAAAACCGCATGCTTCAGGATTGTCTACTTCAGCCAAATACTTTTTTAAAAAGTTGGTATATGCCTTGCGCCAGTTGCCGACCGTTGGGTGCTTTTCTGCTTGTGTAGTGGCCGGCTTTGTGGTTGTTGGTTTGGGCGTGGTACATTTAGCCACTATTTTTCCTGACTCAATATGCCATTGCTTTTTTATTTTGCTGCTTTTACTGTCCCAGATTTTCCAGGATATTTTTATCTTTAGCTTGCCCAAGACGCTATCTTGCGAATTTATAAATAGGTCGAGCGGTACATAGGCTTTGATGTCTAAACAGCCGTATTTGTTTGTGGACGCGTCGGCATTAAATACACCTATGGTCCCGCCAAAGTCAAACATATCTACATTAAATACTTCACCTGCGATACAGATTTCCGGATTTACATAGCCCTTTACTTTTAATTCCAAATCGGTTTGCGATGGTGTGTTGGTTTGCCGGAATATGGGCAGTGCGCCTTGCTTGTATTTCATGGTTTCCGTTACCGTGGTTGAAGAAACGACAGACACACTTCCGTCTATGCCAATCTTTACGGTTATCTTTATTGCCGCGCCCAGCACGCCAAAAAGCTTTGCGTCCACGCGCACCGGTATTTTAGTTTCGGCTTTACCGGATACGGATATTTTGGATTCCAGGTCATAGGAGAGGTGTGCGTTACAGTTTTTGACAGTAATACCTACTGCATTGAATTCATCAACTCGCATGATTAACTTTTTGAGCGATATAGTACCGCTGATTTTTACATTGCCTACCTTTTTGGAGAGTTTTATGTCGTAGTTGAATGGGCTGGTGCTTGTGCTTGTTGGAATTTCGTTCCCTGCTAAGGCCAATGGCGTAATCGCGGCGGGCGTAACGGTTGGTGTAGTATCGGCATTTTCTGTTTCAATTTTCACAGTTGTATCTTTGTCGGAGGATGAAACAGCTGTTACTACCGGCGACGCTTCACCTGAAAATGTGTATGCGCCCAAAAATTCGTCCAGGCCGGGCGTGGTGAATTCTATGTTTTCTCCTTTTACCTTCTTAATCTTGAGTGCTTTTCCCGATGGATATGCGTCGCAAGGCTCTATTACCAATATGTCGCCAACTTTTACTGGTTGTAGCGTTGTGGCCTGATTCCCATGTATTTTTATGGAGCTTGTGTCAATTTTCTTGACATTATCTTTGTATTCTACGCTGCCGCTATTCTTGAGTTTGATGCCCTCTTTGATTTGCTTGGTGTTATTTAATATTTTTGTTGCATAATCGGCGTCAATATACGACTGATTATCAAAACGATCTCCTGTTTTTTCTTTGTAGAAATGAATGATTTCACTATCCGTGCGAATGGGTTTGTCATTAGCCGATATAAATTGCAGTCCGATGGATTTTACTGCAGTAATTACGGCAAATTCAGTCGTAGCTTTGTCATTTGGTAAAAACGATCCACCTTTGTCTAGGATTTCCCATTCGGCGCAGGCTTGTATTTTTTTGAAATTATCATTGCTTTGGTTTATGTCGTCAAAATAGCTTTTGTCATTCTTGCAGTCGGTATAGCCCTCCTGGTCAGCCAGCATTGCAATCCACTCTGTTCTGGTGATGGCATTTTCAGAAGATACGGCCGGTACACTGTGGTTGTTGTTTGCGGTATGCAGTAATAAGGCGACTGCTCCGGCAATGATAGCCGTTAGGAGCAGAAAGATACTTATTACGAGAATGAGTATCTTTGTGCCTTTATTAAGGGCTCGACTTTTTGCCCGGTTTTGGTTTGAGATGGATGGATTGTTGTTTTGATTATATGTATTCAAGGTCCTTTTGCAATAAGGGCAAGTATGATAGCCGACAGGTATTTCTCTATGACAGTTAGGACATTTCATTATATATCTCCCCTTAATCCATATTATATTTTGTATTGTAGTAAATGGGCAGATCTTTTTCAATACGCTGCCAGCGTACTCTTCATGTCAAATTCGGCTTTATATACAGAAAAACGCACTTGCATACTTGCAAGTGCGTTTGCTTATGTACGATTATTTGCCTTCCGCGCGGCTCATAGCCAGCTGGAAGTCTTTCTGATGGGTGAAGATCTCGTGACGATAGGGGTTGGTCTTGGTCTCCTTGGCTTTCTTCATAATGAAACCGAATACCACCACATTGACTGCCAGCGACAGTATAGAGATTACGCCCTGCGCTGTGGGGTTGGCAGCGGTGGGGTGCACCGCCGGGTTCATAAACCCGTCCGCATACACACTGGTGATCACGGCAAACTTGCCTTGATCCTGGAACAGCGGGAACACCTGGGCAAACATACACCAAATGGCCAGCGTGTAGGCACGGTTCTGGATCCAGCCGCCCTTGTTCCACAGTGCGTTGGCAAAGGTGGGCGCCAGCAGCAGAGCCAGGCCGCAGTACCAGGAGTGGGTGGGCAGATTGTTGTAGGTGTACTCAAAGTTCCAAATATCGTAGGCCAGAATGTAGCACCAAGTCATATCCGGCCACAGCATATCTTGGTGGTTCTTAGAGGAGTAAATACCCCACCAGCCGGTCATACACAGAATGTTGATGATACCGGCCAGGCCGTTGAGGATATTCCACCAGCCGCCGAACAGCCACACATTTTCGCTGGAGAGCCACCAACCACCGGCAGCACCGCCGGCGCTGATGCCCTTAATGGCAGACTCAAAGTCGCTGGCCACAGCGATCAAAATGTTAATGGCCACAATTACAAAGGGGAACACCTTGAACCATTGGGTCTTGCCGATGCTCCACTTGTACTTAAGCATCATAAAGCCAATGCACCCTGCGGTGGCAGCATACAACTTGGCATAATGGAACCAGCTGTTCATGTGGACCACCGTATCGTTATTAACCGCCCAGTCAACGCCCTTTGCGGCCGCCACATTGATGACGATAAAGTACACGCTCAGTGCAGCCGGAAGCACCAGGAAAAAGAAAATGCCGCCTGCCTTGGAGCGGCGGGCGATTTCGTTAGCCAGCACCAACCCGGTGAAGACCAATGCCCAGCCCAGCAGCTGCCACAGCGCAGTATCGCCGTAGATTTGGAATAACATAGTTATCTCCTCCTAAAAATAAATCATCTTGCGCCGCAGCGCAACCCTTCCGTGGGCGATTTTCCGCCCGCTTCAATGTTCAGTTTAGACCTGTTTTTATAGATTGTCAATCTTTTAACAAGCCCGGCTGCACATTTCTACATATTGGCAAAAACCGGGGCGGTTTTTTGTTGAAATTGAGTAGCAAAGATGATACAATGTCACTGGTATTACCAAGAACCACAGGAGGGGAACCTATGGAATTTGAAAAGCTGCAGACCGCCAGTTTGAAGGAATTGTTTATTTCGTCTGTGGAGGACAAGATTTTGTCCGGCGAGCTGCCCATCGGCGCGCAGCTGCCCACGGAGCGGGAGTTGGCGGAGATGATGGATGTAAGCCGGGGCGTGGTGAATAGCGGCATTGCGGAGATGGCGCACAAAGGTTTTTTAGAGGTACGGCCCCGGGTGGGCACCTTTGTGGCAGATTATCGCCGGGTGGGCAAGTCGGATATTTTTCTGTCCATTATGCACTATAACGGTGGTATTCTTCCGGAGCAGGAAATTCGCTCCCTGCTGGAGTTTAAGATCCTGATCGACTGTTTTTCCGTGCGCAAGCTCACTGCCCGCGCCATTACGGAGGCAGAGGTGCAAAAGCTGGAGAATTTTGTGGACCAAATGGCCGAGACGGATGACCCGCAGCAGGTGTCAGAGCTGGCTTATGCGTATAATCAGGAACTGAGCTTCCTTAGCGGCAACACCTTTGCGCCGCTGATCTATAATTCTTTTAAGACCGCCAATGTGCAGTTGGGCGCTCGTTATGTGCAGCGTTATGGCAAGGCGTCCCTGTACCATTACCTGCAGCAACTGCTGGTGCAGCTGCTCAACGGCGATACCGCCCGGGCGGTGGCGCTGGTGGAGACGCACTTAACGGATATGATGACCGGCGAGCACCAGATTTACGAGTAAGCATACACCAATACAGACGCAAAAAACAGGCTAAGCAATCTACATTGCTTAGCCTGTTTTGTATGTTGTTAGGAATTATGAATACGATAGACTTTTACGCCGTGGTGGGGTACGGTGGCGTTAATGGTGTTGTCGTTGAACCACTCGTCGCTCCACAGCTCATGCACCTCGTACTTGCCCGGCGTTTTGCGGAAGTTCAGGTACGCATCGTCCGCCAGTGCGTTAATGTCGTAGGTGACCGTGCGGCGGGAGGTGCCCTTGTTAAACAGGCACAGGGCCACATCGCCGTTTTGCAGCGGGCGGGCCAGAATATCCAGCCCGGCCTGGCGGCGAATGCGCTTGCAGGGCTTGCACAGCGGGTCCTGGTCAATGTTGATCAGGTTTTTGTTGGTGACAATTTTTAAGGTGGGGTTCTCCCGCACCTGCTCGTTGTTGCCGTCCACAAACTTGCGCACATCGTTGCCAAGGATCAGCGGCGCGGCCATCATGCACCACAGGGAGAAGTGAGCCCTATTCTCGTTCTCTGTCAGCTTGCCGTTGCCTACTTCCAGCATATCCGGGTCATTCCAGGCCCCGGGACCGGCGTGGTCATACAGGCGTACATTGTGCTCATAAATCGTCTTAATGCTTAGCCACTTGGGCATGATATCCGGCGTGGTGCGCCACATATTGCCTGCCTTGGCTCCCCATTTGTAGGGATAAGCAAAGCCCCATTCGCAGATGGAATAGATGATGGGGCGCTCCTCTTCGCCGGTAATGACAGCCCATTCCTTGGTGGCCTCTTGCAGTTCTCGACCCATGCGGGCATATTGCAGGTAAGAGGAGTCAGCCCGGGTAACCACCGGGTTGTAGAGCAACAGGTGGTTCTCGCCCGATTGCAGCTCAACCGTCAGCTGGATACGGCCGGTGGGGCTGGCGCCCTTGGTGGTGGGGAACAGCAGCTCATGTTCCTTGCCGTTGTTGACCCGAATGCGCAGGTAGCGCTGGTGGAAGCACAGAGATTTGTTATAGGCCAGGGTCAGGGCATAGGTGCCGCCTGCTTCTACGCTAAAGCGGAATCCGGCGGTGCCGGAGCCGTAACCGATCATACCGATGCCTTGACCGGAGGGTAGATCGCTGCACTTGACTACCCGGCCTTTGCCGGTAAATTCTGCTTCGCCGGGCAGCAGGATCAGTGCCGGTTCTGTGGTACCCGGCAGGTTCAGTTGCAGGTTTTCAATAATGGGCACATCACCCTTTAATACATGGTGATGACAAAAGTCATACTTGAAGAATTCGCAGCCCCAGCTGGCCAAGGTTTTGGCATCCAGCCGCTCGTGACCCAAACTGGCCGGTAGATCCTCGCAGGTGAGGGTTCCGTTAGAGGAGTACAGACCCACCTTAAAGCCCCGGCTGTTCAGTTGCTTGATCAGTGCAGGGATCCCCATAGAGAAGGTGCCCAGATCCCCTTGCAGGCGACCCATTTCGTCCCGCACAGAGCTGTGCCAGCAGTCGTCCAGGTTGATATAGTTGTAGCCCGCTTCCGCCAGGCCGCTGGCCTCCATGGCCTCTGCCACCTCCAGAATCAGATCCTGGTTGATGTTTTGGCGAAAGGTGTTCCAGCTGGACCAGCCCATAGGGGGCACGGTAGCGCCGCCGTAATTCGGTGCGTCCGTGGTGTCTATGGTCAGCTTAGAGGGGCGTGCAATCTTTTCCATGGCGCACAGCGGGCAGTTGCCGTTGACGCGGGTGATGATAAACCAGGCTACAAACCACACCAGTAAAATGGCTGCGATAGCCAGCAAAATAATACCAAAAATCATAACAATCCCATCTCCTTAAAGAATTTCAGTTCTTCCTTGGCAGCGGCGTAGGCGTCGTCGCTGTCCAGTCCCCGGGCGGTGCGCACCATAAAGTCCTTGCGGTGCCGGGTGTTGTAAATCAGACGGTAGCACCAGGCGTACGGGGTCAGCCAAGGGTGGCCGTCTAAAAATCGAATATAGGGTATGTGGCGCATTTGGCTGTATGCCGGAAACGCCAGACGCAGCTTGCTGCGCAGGGGGCTTGCTTTCTCGCCCTGCTCCATTTGGCGGCGGGCAATGACGGCGCTTTTGTTCCGGTCCGCGTTACCAAAGGCACCGTAGCTGACCAAAAACGATTCACAGTCCGCTGTGTCATCCACATAAGGCGTACCCACGCCGTACCAGCGATAACACACGGTGAGCACAATCTTGGCAAATTGTGCCAAACCGGCTTTTTCGCACAAGGTCAGTACCGCTTTTTCGTCGATCCGGCACCTTTGCAGCATCACGGCAAGATCCAGGATCAGCTTGATTCCGGCGCCGTAAAAGCGAAAGTGGTGGGCCAAATGGGCGATCAGATAGGCAAAGTGGTAATTGTCCTCCAATTTGCCGCAGCAGCCCTCAAATTGGGCTTGATCCATGGCGTTTGCAAAGGCAGTCTCACACCGGGGATCATCGCTGATCAGTGCTGTGTGCACCTCCAGCAACACATCGCCCTTGCGGTAGTCGTATACCGGGCCGTTCTGGGCAGTGCAGGCAAAGCCGCTGCTCATTAGCACTTTTTTGGCTGCCTGGCGGTTCGCCGGGTTAATGAGCAGGTCAATGTCGCCCATTAGGCGGCACTCCGGCACCGGGTACAGCTCTTTTAAGATTGCACCCTTAAAAAATACATGGGGGATGCCGGCGTCGCTGAGAACGCGGTACACCCGCTCTACACCCTGCTTTTGGTGCTCGTACAGGAACACGCTGCTAAAGAAGTGCTCGCTGAGTGCCAGTCGGCAGTCCTCCGGGATCACCTCGGTATTGGGTGCTTTGTTGCACACTGCGTACACCACAGCGATCAGATTATGCGCCTTGGCAATGCCGCACAGCTTGCGATAATCCATATCCGGGCGCAAGGTTACCGGCTCGTCCCGCAAAAAGGCGGCGGTCAGTTCAATTAAATAGGCAGTTTCAGCACACATGGATTCCATCGTTAAATAATGTTGTTTTGGTCTAGAAAATCGTGGGCGGCAATGAGAATACTCTTGTCATTGTCAAACCGCAGCAGCGACAGCGCCCGGTCATAGGTGAGCCAAATGTAGTCCTCAATTTCTTCCTTTTGCATGTGGATCACCGTGCTCGGGGTGGTGGCGGCAAAGATGGTTACCGTCTTTTCAACCCGATCCCGAATCCGATACTTGGACAGGCAGGAGAAACCCTCAATCAGCTTAACCCGCAAGCCTGTTTCCTCCTGTACCTCCCGTAGGGCGGTCTGCTCCTTGGTCTCGCCCCTTTCAATATGCCCTTTGGGGAAGCCCCAGTGGGCGGAGCGCTTGTTCTTGATCAGCAGGTAGCGCACCTCCCCCTTAATATCATGGAAGATGACCGCGCCGCAGCTGCTCTCGTAAAGGCATTCCAGCCGGTAGCCGGGAAAGTCCCGCTCCGGGTCCAGATATTCCAAAATGTCGTTGACAATGAATCGTGTGCTCTTGGGCGCCACAATCCAAATGGATTTCTTTTCTTTTTTGTTTCGGAGGACGGCTATCACACGCCCGTCAAAGTTACGCACAGGGTGGTGGATGCCCATAATGTAGGCAGTCTGGTCCTTTTCACCATATACTGTGCCGTAGTTCAGCGGATACCGATAGCCCGTACCGTCCGTAGAGCCAATAGGCATAACGACCTTGACTCTGGCGTATTTACCGAGCAATTTGTATTCACCACCGAGATAAAAGTTACTATGCACTTATTATATATAAATTGCAAAAGCAATACAAGGCTTTCGCAAAGAAAATTCAAAAAGCCGTAAAACTTGGCGAAAAAAAGCAGCCCTCCGGGGCAGGTGAGAGCCTGCACCCAAAGGGCGTTCTATATTATATACATTATATACAGGAGCCTGTCCGGCGGCGGGTAACAAAAATGGCGTACCCGAAGGTACGCCATTTTCATTTAGGAATGGGGGATTAACCACCCAGCTGCTGAAGCAGGTTACACAGTTCGCCGATTACATCGTCGGTGTTGCCTTTCAGCATTTTCAGCACGGTGCCTACCACATCGGTAATGGAGCTGTTGTCAGATCCACCGATCAGGGAGCCTACCAAGCTGGCTACCGTGTTGTAGTTATCCTTGTAGTTGACAACTTCAACCAGGTACCGCAGCACGGCAATCAAGGTCTCAGAGGCGTCGCCCTTTACAAACACGCGCGTGCCGTAAGTGGCAGCCTGAGAAGCATCGGTCATCACCTTGCCGTGGCTTGCCAGCTGGAACCAGTCAATATCCATCAGTTCCAGACCCAGGGGTTTACCCTTGATCTTGATCATGCCAAGCACCTGATTCAGCAGGGGAACAATGTTGTCCACGCCGATGATGGGCTTCAGCATAGCGGTCAGATCGTACAGGTCAATGTTCAGATCCAACTTCAGGCCAACCTTAGCCAGTAAGCCATTCAGATCCACTTTGAAGGCCTTGAATACCTGAGTCAGTACGGTGTTCACATTCACGATGGGCTTCAAAGCATCCAGCAGAGCGGAAACCGGTGTAAATAGGTTCTCGATCAGCTGCAGCAGGCCGTCGTTGGCAATGAACAGTGCCAGGTTGGGCAGCATGGACATCAGGGTCTGCAGCGGTGCATTCAGAATGTCCTCTACCTTATCCCACAGGGAGTTGACAATATCCAACAGGATGTTGTCATAGGCCTTGCTGATGTCCTCTCTGTACTGATACTGGGTCTTAATGTTGTAGCAGCCGAATGCCTCCAGCAGCGGAACGACCACGGAAGAGTAGCCGTTGGAGCCGGGGATATGAACGATGTTGAAGATGCCCAGAGAAGCATCATTCAGCAGTACATCCAATACGCCGTAGAACGGACGCATTACAGCAGCCAGTGCATTAAAGAAGCTATCCTTATCCTTTACGCCCCACTTAAGAGCGGAGGTGTTGACCTTGGACCAGGAGGAGGCAGAGCCGATTACGGCAGCCGCATTCGCGTAGGTCTTGCCATAGGACTCATCGGTGAGCAGCTTGGCAACGGTCTTGGTAGAATAGTCAATGCCGGTCTGAGCCAGCAGGGCGGTCAGGTTGGTGGAGTCGTTGATCTTCACACCGTCCAGTGCCTTGCCGATGCCGGTGATCATGCCATTGATGGTGCTGTCCTTAAAGGCAGCGCCAGCGATCAGCTTGTTCAGATCAGCCAAGCTACCGATCAGGCCATCCAGCATAGGCGGAATGTTCTTCAAGAATTCTTGATCCACAGTGGAGGGATAAGAGAACTTGTAGTCCTTGGTCTGGTATTCGCTGTAATTCCAGAACGCGTTGGTGGGATTCTCCTGGAGCAGATAGAACAGCGCACGGATGATCTGGTCTGCGGAGGAGGTGCCGATCTGGTCAAGTACCGCGTTGATGATGGACTTGTAATCCTTGATCGCGTCGATACCGCCCAAAATGGACTTCAAACCGCTGATGTTCTTAGTCAGCAGGTTGGCTACATAGCGGAGCACGGCGATCAGCGTTTCGCCCTGGTTTGCAGTAACGTGCTTTCTATTATAATAGCCTTCGCTGTTCTTTGCAGCGCTCTTGACCGTGCTGACTGTGCCGTGGCTTGCCAGGGTACCCCAGTCGATCTTGGGCAACTGAATGTTGATTTTCTTAGACTTGAGCAGCTTGTTCACCAGCGGAACGATGGCGTTTTGGATGTCGCACTTGTTCAGGTTGTTCAGATTCAGGTGAATGTTCACACCCAGTGCGTCCTTAACCAGGTCGTTCAGTGACTTGCCGGCCAGAGCCTTGACAATGACCTCAACATCTACGCCGTTCTTCTTCAGTACCGGAAGGAGAGATGTTACCGGCGACAGAAGATTGTTGACGAGCTGTGCCAGGCCATTATTATCAATGTAGTATGCCACATTGGGCAGTACTGCGGTGAGGGTATCGAACGGAGCGTCCAGTACCTTGTTCAGGAAGCCTACGATGGGATTCAACACATCCGTCAGTACGCTGTCGGTAGACTTCTTAATGTCTGCCTTGTACTGCTTATAGGTCTTCACGTTGGGGCACTCCAGTGCCTCCAGCAGCGGAACGATGGCACTTTCGTAACCATTGCCGCCATAGATGCTCAGGGACTTCACATCCTCGATCACTTTGTACAGGTTGATCTCCAGTACAGAGGTCTTGGAATACTTGTCAGAGCCCTTGATGCGAATGCGCAGTTTGCCATTCTTCAGCTGTACGGTGTCCTTAGAGGAACCGAAGTTCAGGTTCTTCACCAAATCGGTAAGGATCTGGCCAACGGCCAAGTCGTCGCCTGCCAGCAGCAGAGACAGTACGCCGTCCAGCGGACGCAGGATCGCAGCCAGGCCGTTTACAAAGCCCTGCTGTGCCTTTGCGGAGCCATCGGTGAAGCCCCAGTTGATGTTGCCCAGCTTCTTCCAGCTCTTGGCTTTTTTGATCGCCTTGGCTGCGGAGGAGTAGGTCTTGCCGTAGCTGCCGTCCGTCAGGAGCTTAGCTACGCCCTTCTTGCTTACATCAATGCCGGCATAGCCCAGGTAATCCTTGTAAGGATCAATGGCGCCGTACAGTGCGGAAGCCAGCTTGGTCAGGTTGGCGTTGGTGAAGATCAGGGAGCTAACCAGGTCTTTCAGGTTATCCTGCTTCACTACATCCAGGCCGGCCAGCAGGCCGATCACGGAGGTGACCATGGTGTCCAGATCGCCAACAGCGTCGCTGGCGTCCTGTGCGGTCACACCGGCGGGATAATAGAAGCCGGTGGTCTTTTCCTGTACATACTGGAGGAAGGTCCAGTAAGCAGTGGTGGGATCCGTGGTCTTGGCGATCACAGCGTTGATGATGTTCAGCAGATCCTTCTTGGTCAGGCGGCTGATCATATCCAGCACTTGGCTTATGGAAGGATTGTCGATCACGACTTTCAGCAAATCAATGATCTGGCGAATTTGCAGTACATCAACCACCAGGTGGATCAGGTACTTCAGAACAGCCTCTGCATTCTTGCAGTTTGCAATGTCCTTAAACAGGGTGGTGGGCAGTTCAAAGCCGAAGTTAGCCAGCTGGCTGTTTACAGCGTTGATCACGGTCACATCGTTGATGCCCAAGCCAGCCTTGGTTGCGCTCTTCTTCAGCAGGCCGGTTACAAGGGCAATCGTCTGCTTATTCTGCGCGTTTTGATCCTTGTCGTCCGTATTGGTCTTAAAGATCAGGCCCAGTATTGCGGAGAACCATGCGTCGTTCTTTGCCATAGAGGGCATCAGGTTGGACACCTTTGCGCTCAGAATGTTGGATACGCCGTGGATCTCTTTGTACAGCGGGTAGATGGCGGCAGTCGCCACATTGTTCAGGTCCTTGTTCATCACAATGGACAGGCCCTTGATCAGGTTGGTCAGCACGGAGACAGGCTTGCTGTAGAAGCCGTCCAGCAGCTTGCTGATGGGGGTGATGATGGCCAGCAGGCCGGTTGCGCCGTTCTTTACGCTGCCCTTTGCATACACGCCCAGGCTAAAGCCCTGTGCTTTTTCCAGATCCTTAAAGATGGGGTACAGTACACCGTCATAGTAACCGGCATCCTTGGTCAGCACGCCGATCAGATCGGTGATGATGCCCAGGCTCTCGCCGAAGTTCTGGAAGAACTTGGTGTTGTTGCCTGCGCGGAAGCCCCAGTTGATCTTAATGTTGGTGGCGCCAGTCCAGCCGCTGGTGCTCTTGTCCAAGCGAATGGCGTTGTGCCAGGTAGGCAGGCTTGCCAGCTTCTTGGCGGCGGACTTGTTGGTCAGGTGATTGCTCACTGCGTGGGGAGAAATCAGACCCTTCAGCGCAGCAGCCAAAATGTTGTAGTGGTAAGCACCGGTCTTGCTGGTGTAGTACACCGGCTTGCCGGCCTTATTCTTCTTCTTGTACAGCTTCTGGTTGCCGTCGTAGAAAACATTCAGGCCCAGAGCGTCCTCGTTCACCAGATAGTAATCAATTACATTCTCCAGTGCAACATACATCTGAACCACCAGATTGGTCAGATGATTCTCAGTGTAAACCTTCTTGTCTGAGGTATCGGTGGACTTCTTGTCCCCGTCGTTCAGGAAGTTTAAGGTCTTATTGAGCATCTTCAGCATCGGGTTGGTGTTGTCGCTGCCCAGGATGTAAGAACCAAGGCTTACCAGACCGCACAGGATGCCGGGGGTGGTGTTCAGGTTGAAGTTGTTCAGTGTGGAGTTCTCCAGCACCTTGGACAGTGCGGAGTCCAGATTGGACAGCAGAGAAGCGCCGCTCTTACTGGAGGTCTTGGGTACCTTTGCCCACTTGGGCTGGGTCTGGATCTTTGCCATCTTGCCGTTCACTTTCGGGAAGCTCACGTCGATGGTGTTCTTGGTCTTAGTGTCCATGGCCTGGATCACATTCACCAGCTGACCGATGTTAGACAGCAGGAAGTAAGCACTTTCGGTGCTCAGACCAACAAACTTGGATTCCTTGTTGTATACGCCCATTACGAAAGAGGCCTTGTCGTTGTACTTCAGCTGGAATACACCGTTGAGTACATCGCTGATGGTGCTCTTTTCGCCCAGACCGCCCATAGCGCGGATCAGACCGGTGATGATGGGCAGGTTGGTGGTGATCTTGTTGTCGGTGGCGGTCACATCATTGAGCAGGTCAATGATGGCGTTGAACCAGTCGTTCACAAAGATGTTTACAAAGCAGTCCAGAATCTTGGCCGGCTTGCCGCCGTCTGCCAGGTTCTTAAAGTTAACCAAAGACTGGTTGTAGGAGAACGCTTTGTCGCTAACGGTATCGCTCTTAATCTTATAATCGCTATAAGACCAGTCGGAAGCCTTCTTGGTGTTATCAGCGCTCTTTACATCATACTTGGCAATGAAGTTCTTGCCCATAATGTCCAGAATTCTGGGCAGGGCAACGAAGAGGTTGTTGGCGCCGCGGTTGTAAACGGTGCCCTCTTCCTTGGTCATGGCGCCGCTCTTGGCGTCTTTTTCGCCATAGGCAGCCACATACTGATCCACGGCAGCGGTAAAGAAAGTGGCCAGCTCGGACACAGCCTCGTTAACGGCAGTGGCACCGTCGCCGGTGAGCTTCAGTGCATCGGCAATGCCGGATGCCTTGGCACCCTGCAGCGCCTTATCGGCTGCATAGATGTTCAGGATCACCGGGGTCTTGGTGTCATCGTACTTGCCGGGGATGGGGTCACCATACACCTGGCTGACGATCACATCTTTGCCGTCGGCATCCTTGCCATACTCAACACCGCTGATGTTGTAGTATGTAAAGTCGTAGTTCTTGTCGCCGATCAGCCAGTGCATCAGGGTGGGCAGAACCTCGTTCAGATCCCAGCTCAGGCCGCCGCCCAAACCAATGGGGCTGCCGGCACTCTGGCCGTACTGATCCATCAGACCGCTCAGCAAACCGCCCAGGAAACCGTTAAAGGGATCACCCTCCTGGTTGAATACCATGGGAACTACAACCTCATCCACCAATACGGTCAGGATGGGCAGCAACTGCATAATGGTTTCAACCGGGTGCTCGTACAGGTTCATCCATATATCGGTGAGCGCGCCCTTCAGGTCAACCTTGGTCTCTACCAGTTTGTTGACCACTTCGTTCATAACCGCATTACCGGTGAGGGTCATGCCTGCAATGGTTACGCCTTCCTGATCCTCAGGGTCCAGCAGCACCATGTACTGATTGATGGCGTTGTTTACAGCAGCAACAGCGAAGGAATCCTTAAAGCCGTATTTCGCGAAAGAATACTTTCTGCAAGTATTAGAGATGGTCTTGGCGTCGGTGATCTCAAAGTAGAAATCAACAGCCTCGTCAACGCTCTCCTTCAGCTCACCACTGTAAAAGGCCTTCAGCAGGTCCTGGTTGATGGTGGCGATCACATCTTCGGGGGACATGCCGCCGACAGTTCTGTTCTCCATCAACGCTCTGCGGTAAATACCCTCGGTACGCGTATCCAGATCCTCACTGCTCCAGTAAGTGGCCATTGCCGGCTTGGTTACAGGAGCGATGCCCTTGTCTGCATAGTCGCCGTTCAGGTAAGCCTGGAAGGTGTCACGGCTGGAACCGATTTTTGCGTTGCCGTCGGGCACATTCTTGTTCATGTCCGCACGCAGGGCTTCTACGGTAGCATCATCCAGCTGCGCAGCATAGTACTCGCTAACAAAGGCGTCATCGCCGTTGTTAGCCAGTACGGCAGCACCGATCTTGCAAGCGGCTGCCAGTGCAGCATCGTCATCCTTGATGGTGTTGTAGTCCTTCTTGGCCAGCTTGCACAGATAAGCCTTGGCGGCCTCTGCCAGTTCACTGCTTGCCTTGTCGGACTGATACTGGAGCAGCACATACCAAATCGCTTCGCTCATGGTGCTGACTTTCTTCTTGCTGCCGGCTTCTTCGAAGTAGGCGGTGAAGGTGCCAAAGCACTTAGCTACATCCTTGAAATCGTCCAGAGCAATCAAGTCGTCTACTTTGTACGATTTGTCCTTGTAGGTAACGGTAGCTTTCTGGATGTCTTCCAGGGTGTCCAGGCTGCCATTAGCAGTACCCAGCACCTCGAGCACTTTGTTCAGTGCGTCATAGGCAGCGCTCAGGTCTTCCTGCTGCTTAGCCTGTTTCTCGGGGAACTGCTCCAGCAGGGCGGACAGATCGCTCAGCGTGTCCTCGCACCATTTGGCCAGTTCTGCGTCGCTGGACGACATGTTGTTGACGCAAAAAGAAAACAGCTGATAAAAGCTCATCTTCGCATCTTTCTCGTCCAGGTAGGCATACGCCACATCGGAATACCCTTTCTGGTAACCGTCAATGATGTCTGCCTTATTCATGGGGCTGCTCAAAAGATTAAGCAGCGTGGGAGACACACCCATGATCAGATCACTGATCGAGGTGGTGTCGGTGACGGTCATCCCCAACTTCTCCTCAAGTGCCTTTTTGATATTCGGCTGATTGAGCAGTGCCGGAACATAGGTGTCTACCAGTTCCGTCAGTGCGTCAAAGGTGGAATCGGCACTTGTGGAGTTCTTCCAGATGCCCTTGTCTTTATCCGCTGCAAATGCAGTGAACCCGACAGAGCAGGTGGTGACCATCATTACTACAGCCAAAAATAGGCTGAGTAACTTTTTGCCCGTCTTCATAATTCATCTCTCCTTCTGATATGTTGACGAACTTGTCGTTTTGGATTCGCCTGGGCAGCGCACCCTTTTAGCGGAGGATGTGCTTGCAAGTTGCGTTAACAATTTGTTCACAATTCCTCTGCTAAAAGGGCGCAGGATACCCACGCGTACAACAAATACAGTATATTTATACCAAATATAGAACGGCAAGTCAATAGATTTCCGAAAACTTTTTAACAAAATGTGAACGGGTGGGCAAAATTTCCCGATTTATAGCGAAATTCCGGCGCAACATTTTTTTGCTTACTTATATATCAAGCCATGTTTGGCCCGGCCGATGGATCTGCGCTGCATTCTTATCTTGGATTTGCGTGGAGGATCAGGGCGCGTTTATCGTTATTGCTGCATTCGACAACTGCTGACAGAAATTCCACCGGTTTTGGAGGAAAAATTGTGGAAAATCCTGTGGAACTTGTGAAAGTTTCCCGCCGTTACGCCAAAAAATCGATGGTGTAAAGGGGCAAACCTTTGCGTGTGAAAATCTCGTGTAAAGCACATAACCTTTACAAGTCGAAACTTGCAAAATAATGGGCATTGTCTTTTAACTAAGCGATAAAATATGAACAAATTGTTAATTTCGTGTAAATTAAATTTGTCCGTTCGCACAAAAAACGGCCGCTCAAATTGTGCAACATTCCGAAAATCAGAAAAATCACGGCTCTTTATTGATTTTTGGTGACCATCGTGTTTTAATAAGAATGCGATAAATGTGTTTCTATGCGCATTTTCATAATGTATGGCGTCTGGCTGCAATGCCTTCATCCTGAATATTGGATTGCCCGATGGTCAGAGGATGGGACGGCGCGTACACGCAACCATTTATTCGTAAGAATTACAAATTACTATGGAGGTAAAAATTAGTGAAAGCTAAAAAGTTTTCCCGCAAGTTGCTTGCGCTCTTTTTGGCGGTCTTGATGGCGATGAGCTGTTTCTCCGGTGCTATGGTCGCTTCCGCGGCTAATGCTTCGGCAAACACGAAGTACCATGACCAGGACTTGGACTTCAACTCACTGGGTTGGCCCATCCTTAATGATGAGCAGGCCTGCACAGCCCTTTTGGACTTTGTGGATCTGACTCTTGCTCAGGCAAACATCGCACCGATGAATATCGACCTGAGTGTTCTTGGTAGCATCACCATCAAACTGGGCAGCGTGGATGAGGTGCTTAAAACTGTTCAAGATCTGGATTCTTTCCTGAACAGCAAGTCCGCACTGCTTCTGCTGGCCGGCGATGCCCGCTATGTAGATTTGAGCGCAGTTAACGGAATGTCCCGCAGCGCAACTTCCTCTACCGATATTGTACGCGGTATTGTGAAGCTGGTTCGGAACATTTCTTCCGACGGGGGTCCTGAAGGCGCCAACGGCAATATCGTAAAGAAATTGCTGCGCGGCGATCTTGGCCTTGGTATCGTAAGCAGCTTCTTGGATGTTTACAAGACCATTGGTGACCTGATTGGTATGCCCAGCGGCTATCAGAGCAATATGGTATATAATATTGTTCAGCAGCTGGTTCTGGAGAATACCGGTTGGTTTACTGCAGAGGAGAAGGCTCAGATCCGGAACAATCCCAGTCTGAAGCTGGATTCCATCCTGCTTGATAAGCTCTCCACTCAGTTGCTCAGCAACATTACCGCACAGATTACATACGCCGACGGTACCAATTCTCGAGACAGATATGCTCAGTATCTGGAGAATGGTTCCGCACCGTACATTGACACGACCAACCTGCATTATGTAACGCAGGAGGATCATGACAAGAACGGCGAGGCAATCGGTAATGTATATCTGTTCCGCTACAAGGATCAGAAGCTGGTGCTGAAGCCCACAGACACGCTGTTTGACTTTGGCTTCCAAGCCTTTGAGATGGTGTGGAACACCGCCTTGAAGGATACGCTGGGCCAGTTGAATTCCGGTGTGGGCGGTTACGACTACAATTACTATATGTGGTACACCGGTGCCACGACCCACAACACGGCTTGGGACTACAGCAATGTAGCCAACAACTACGGCGCTGCCGATGTGCAGGCTTGGGCCGCTTATGAGTGCCAAAAGGCTGCAAAGGACCTGAAGCCCGGCCAGACCCTTGGCGAAGAGTACAAGGATGCGGCTTCCTATCTGGCTTACATCAAGGCGGATCTGGAGAAGTACAACAGCCGTGACCTGGTGAAGGCTCCTACCTACACCTGGAGAGATATTGACTCCACCACCCTGTTCAACAAACTGCGTTTCAGCCCCATGTCTGTTTACTACTTTAAACAGGCAACCGGCCCCCTGAACTGCAGCTTTGCTGAGACCGGTATGAAGAACATTGAGGCATTCATGGCAAATGATTACAGCAGCTACAGCTCCATGCTGGCAGCGCTGAATGATTTCCTGGTTGCCGCAGTAAAGGACTTCCTGCCGAGCTATGATGCCAGCGGTCTGACGAAGGTAAATTCCGAGGATCCCGGCAATGTAGCGCAGACCCTGGTTGGCAATATGCTGAAGGTGCTGCAGTTCATCTGTGATCAAACGGATGCGAACATTCTTGGCGCTTTCTATCATGAGAACGGCGAGGGCACTGCTCTGACCGAGGCCAATCTGGAGAGCGCGATGATTCCGTTTGCAATTTCTGCACTGCGGAATATCCCCGACTTCAAGAAGGGCATCCACAATGAGGACCTGGACGCTTGCGACGATGCAGAGGGCGTAGCTGCTCTGGCGTTGCAGCTGTATCTGGGCTATGTGCTGCCGGATCACGACTACTCTTCTCTGGTGCAGAAGGGCGCAGACGGTAAGTACGATGTAACCATTGACAATCTGCTGCTGATGGCTCGTGATGCTGTGGGCTATGTAATGAGCCCCTATATTATCATGCACGACAAGGACGGCAACCTGTGGAATCCGGAGACCGCTACTCTGAATGACGGCGTTTCTCTGTTTGATCTGCTGAATTCCGTTGTTGTTTACTATGCCGGCACCGACACCTTTAAGGACGGCGAGCATGGCAAGGGTATTGCCAATCTTCTGGGCGTTTGCGACACCAAAGGCAATTGCCTGGTGAAGCTGTCCAACTCCCTGTGGGAGAACATCAATGTGATCGCCAACAAGCTGCTGCCTGTTGCAGGCGTGCTGCAGTATGGCGATTCTGCAAAGAAAGGCGCTTTGAATTCCGAAGAGCTGATCTACACCGATGTGATCCAGGGTATGCTGAATATTGGTGTGGCAGATGCGAACGGCCAGTATGGCGTAACCGGGTTTGTAACCCGTCTGCTGACCATGGTTTCCGCACCGCCCATCAAGAGCGAAGGCATTATCCGCACCGTTTACAATGTATTGGCTGATCTGGTGAACGTTGTATTCGGCGGCCGCTACGGCACAGCCCGTAATGTGGTTCCCGCTGCTGCGACCAACGATCATCCCTTCGACGATCTGCTGCAGAAGGATACCTTTGCCGGTACTTCCAGCAACAGCAGTTACGGCGTACTAGGTACCCTGGTATACAATGTGTATGAAGCCAGCGGCGGTGTAAAAGGCGACAGCGGCAAGACCGATACGATCCTGCCCGGCGCTATGTACACCGTACAGGCTGTGAACAGCCTGATCGGCGGTCTGATCACCACTTTGGCTGATCATAACATGAAGCTGGCTTCCGCTCGTGTGGCAGACAGCAACTTGACCCTCAGCTATGGCGGTAACACCACCACCACAACGCTGACGGTTACCAATAACTGCTACGGTCTGAACCGTGCAGTGAAGAACGCCGAGGGTAACTTCGTTGCTCGTGGCCGTTACAACATTGAGATCACGAATGTGGCCTCCGATAACAGTGCTTGCACCGTAGACTTCTCCAGCAAGACAGTTGTTCCTGAGAAGTCCGCTTCCTTCACTGTTACCAACGGCGGTTTTGATGAAGATACTGTAGTAACTTACACCGTTACGTACAACATTATCGACACCAACACCAACCAGGCCCTCTACACCGGGCTGACCTGCAAGACTTATCAGTTTGTGACTCCGCTGAAGAACTGGTCCGATTCTGTGTATCCGGGCGGTTCTCAGGACGGCAGATTCTCCAATGGTTCTTCCGGTAAGACCTCCGATGGCCAGGCTACCGTGAACAACACCGGTTACTTTGGTAACCCTTACGCGAACCAGAAGCCGTTCCGTGTAAGCTATCCTACCGATATTGTTCTGGCAAGCTCTAACCTGGATGCAGTGAAGAACTACAAGATTCGTCTTGGCTATGACCGTACCCTTGCCGGTTCTCCCGACAAGACTTTGGACGGCGTTTTTGCTTACAGCACCGGTTCTGTTAAGGATTCCTTTAACAACAAGACCGTAACTGTAAACAATTCCAACATGATGGCCGCGTTTGATAAGGTCACCGGTGATGTGCTGAACTACGAAAAGGTAGACTACACCACCGATGGCGGTCAGACTTGGGTCAAGGGTGTTGCCGCAAATCAGGTTCCCTCCAACGGCGTATCTCGTGTGAACCACGCTTACACGCTGAGCGAGCTGAACGGCGGCGGCGCACTGGCTGCTGCTGTTAAGGATAGCAACGGTTATTACACCGCTGTTTATCTGAAGAGCGGCTCTGGCGACTTCGCTTACAGCAACTTGCTGGGCAAGGTTTCCGGCGCAACCGGCATTGACGGTCTGTACATCCAGACCGGTTCCGTGACTCTGTCTAAGGACAGCTCCTCTTCCCTGGATCTGTTCAAGTATGATGGTTCTACGGATATTTCTCAGGTATCCAAGAAAGAAGTGAAGTTGAGCTTCTACTGCGGCAGCCACCCGGCAACCGGTAGCTTGAAAGTAACTGTTGCTGACGATGGTAACCGTGGCCAGTTCAATAGTGCGTACGATTCTTTGAATAACTACATTAAGAACTACAGACCTTCTGACTTTAAGGATTACGATAAGGCCAGCGGCTCTTCCGCAACCTATGATGCAGCAACCGCTGCTTTGGCTGCCGGCTTTGAGGCCCGTCAGTCTCCGCTGAATCTGTCCACTGCCGGCACTCTGTCCAGTGCGTTCGCTAAGACGCCTGTTACCTCTGAGGTGAAGACCGTGATCGGCGAGCCTGCAACCAAGCCCGTAACTTCCTTGGATCAGCTGCCTGCAGCTCTGGCTGCTTATGCAACGACTGACGGCACTTATTACTATGCTGACAGCGCTATGAGCCAGCTTTATTACACCACGGAGGCTCTGACCGATGCTGATGTAACCGGTGCGACTTCCACCAATGTTGGTGGTCAGGCTTACACCACGGCTACCGATCCCACCGGCCAGACTGTTGTGAAGAGCGGTTCTTCCTGGTACTTCCTGAACGCCCAGGCTTATGCCACCGCATGGGATACCACCTCTTATGAGGCTGCTCCCTATGCGATCAACGGTGCTGCAAAGGAAGGCACCTACAATCAGGCGAAGTTCGTTTACTACAATGCCAATGGCGTTGCCGTGAGCAAGGACTTCACTGTGAAGCACATGGTGACCGAGAAGTCCATTGTCAACAATGGTAGTGAGGAAACCCGTGCACTTGCCATGCAGGCAAGAGACAAGATGCGCTATGCTGTGGATCAGTGTGCGCAGATGCTGAGCGTTACCGTTGCCGGTCAGATCTTCACGGATGTTTCTTCCATTCGTGACGGTATGACGGACGCCAACTTCGATCTGCCCGAGTACCAGAAGATGGTATCCGTGGCGAAGGATGCTGAAAAGATGTACGCTGCAGATATTTACCTGAAGAGTGACGAGTCCAAGACGGTGCTTGCCACCTGCGCTTGGAACCAGATCGACCAGACCATTGCTGACCTGGCAAACACCAACGGTAATGACGCTGCGGATTATACCTATGCATTCTCCACCAGCACTTCTTCTCTGCTGATTGAAGAGGCAGTTCGTATGTTTAGCCTGTACATGGGCACTGTGACCGAGCGCGGCTATATCGGCGACAAGGTGGAGGCTGAGGTTTCTCACGCCAGCGGCAGCGCTTACAGCGCAATGACCACCACCTGGACAGATTCCGGTAAGGTCGATGCAGACGGCAATGCCATCAAGAATGCTGCAATCGCCACCACCGCGACTTCCGCGAAGTACGGTGCTGTTGAGGGTGGCAAGCTGGTTAACAAGGGCGAGAAGGTTTACACCGACGAGTCCTGGACCAACTATGTGAACGCACTGGCTGCTGCTGTAGATGTTGCGACCACCGGTAATGGCGACTACGCCCATAAGGACGCTGCCACCTATGTTCCGGCTGATAAGGACAACTACACCGCCAACCTGTCTGCTTGCTTCACCGCTTACAAGAACCTGATTGATGCAGAGAACTCTCTTGAAGAGGGCACAACTGCTCCTTCTGAGGGCTACGCTGTAACCGGTAAGGTACTTGCTCTGGCGAACACCAAGGGCGAGCTGGCAAGCGAAAAGTTCACCGTTATCGGTTGTGATGTTGTGATCAACGGCGAGACCGTGGCTACCACCGGTCAGGATGGTACTTTCACCATTCCGGCTCTGGCAAACGGTACTTACACCGCAACCCTGAACTATAAATATGGCTATGACCGTAATGTCACCATCACGGTGAAGGACGGTAATGTGGATCTGGGCAACCTGGGTATGCTTGTTTGCAACTTCAATAAGGATGGCTATGTCAATGCTTCTGACTATGCTACCTATTTGGCTGCTTCTAACACCAAGCTGGGTGCTGCGAAGTACAACGCTTCTTGCGACTTCAACCACGATGGCTATATCAATGCTACAGACTACGCTGTTTACTATGCATTCTTCAATGCAAGACTGAGCAACGCAATCTACGGCTAAATCCTAACTTAAAGTACCCTGGCGGTGCTTCGGCACCGCTTGGGTCACACTGATTTTGATTATGAAATTGAACAAACTCAAGAGAACACTTGCTGCTTTCTTATCGTTTGTATTGATTTTGACCTTAACCTCTATAACCCCGCTGGCTGCCCAGGGTACCTTGGGCACCGAGCAGCCCCACCTCTCCTGTACCTTTACGGACAGCGAGGGCCGGGCGGTAGACGGCAATGCACTGTCTGCCGGGGATTACACCGTATCCTTTACGCTTTCCGGTATGCAGTCCTTTGCCGTGATGCAGTACACCATGTCTTATGACGCGGCTGTGCTGACGGTCAACGGACACAGTGATTTGCTGTCGGACAGTTTGCCGGATCAGCTGCGGGGCCTTGGCGCCGCCGGTGTGCTGGTGCAGAATGGGACCATCAACTTTGGTTTTATCACCAGGGTGGACCAGACTGCAACCACCACCGCCATTGATGCGGCGGGTCAGCTCCTTTTGAAGTTGCAGGTCACCGTTGCTACGGAAGCGCCTGTGGACTTTGCAAAGATTGTGACCTTGGATACGGACCCGAACCAAACCTTCATTGAGGCAGATTATGCGGATTATGCCGATTATGGCACGGCTGACCAAGACTGCTATGCACTGGTCACCGCCTTTGACGGCTATTCCGCAACGCTGTATCCTATGACAGCGGATCTGTCACCGGCCACCGGCCATGCCGTTACCGGCAGGGTGCTGGCGCTGGCTAATACCAATGGGGATTTGGCGGGAGATACTTTTACAGTTCGCAACTGCGATGTAGTGATTGCAGATGAAGTGGTGGCAACCACCAATAATGACGGTTGCTTTACCATTCCCTCACTCCCGGCAGGGGAGTACACCGCTACATTGCGCTATGCCTATGGTTATGATCGCACGGTTACCTTTACGGTAGCAGACAGCGATTTGGATTTAGGCGATTTAGGTATGGTTGTCTGCAACTTTAGCAAGGATGACTATATCAACGCCGCAGACTACGCAATTTACTATTCGTCCGCCAACGCGAAGCAAGGCGCAGCGAATTACAATGCGGATTGCGACTTTAACCATGATGGCTATGTGAATGCTACGGATTATGCAATCTATTATGCGTTTAGTAACTGTAATTTATCTAAGCTAAGTTATTGATAACGATTTAGGAGAGGAAAAGAACGTATGCGTAAAAGCGCAAAGAAGCTTCTTTCCGGTGTGATGGCTGGTTTGATGGTAGTCTCCATGGCTCCCATCTCTACACTGGCTGCTAACTCTTATGAGCCCGGCGATGTTGTTGCAAAAGAAGATTATGTAACAGCGGCTGATATTGCTCCTGAGGTAGATATCGTATGGACGGCTTACACCGGTCTGAACAAATCTTTTATCACGAATGGTGACGCAGAGTGGGAAAACTCTGCAAATAACGACACATATGCAGATCTTTCTAAGGTTGACCTGACCGGTAAGACTGCTAACAAAACCGATTTCCCGGCTGCTGCAATCCGTAGCGGTAAATATTATGTAGCTGCTTCCTTCATCCTGAAGAACTACGGCGGCCAGTTTGGTGACTGCACCCTGTCCTTCGGTTGGGATGATGCTTTGACCATGGGTAAGAGAACCGCTAGGGGCTTCACCGCCGGCGACAGCGGTATGATGGTTCCCTCTTTTTCCAATGTATCTGATGCGGACGGCAACGCTTATCTGATCGATGCTGCATCAAAGTTCAATGACACTTATTATGCTCTGTCTATCGCTACTCCGCATCTGCCGGAGACCGGTTCCGTTGTGTATGTTGGCGACGACTACACTTTTAAGACCGATGGCCCCTTGGGCGGCGATGATGGGCTGGGCGTTAAGCTGCAGGGCTTGTATTTGGGTACCGTTGGTTTCCAGGTTGCTGAAGGCACTGTGATTTCCGACGACCTGCTGAAGTTTGGCGTGAATGATTGGCCGGCCAACGACCCCGGTCTGTGCAACCTGCACATGGGTTCCGTTGACCCCGATCGTATGTACACTGTAACCGGTATGACCGAGTATGAGGGCACCACTCCGGCTATGGGTACTCTGAAGATCGGTGGCACCAGCACGCCTGAGACCAAGTCTTACACCGTTAACTATGTGACCGAGGACGGCGCTTCTCTGGGCACCGAGACTGTGGAAGAGGGCAAGAGCCCCGCTTCTGTACCGGCTCTGCCCACTAAGGCTCCCGATGCTGCCGGCCACTACAGCTATGCTTGGGATACCGATCCCACCACGGCGACCATCTCCGCAGACACCACCTTCACTGCTAAGCTGACCACCACGCCGCATAATCCGCAGACTCTGGAAAGCAACATTGTGGATGCCACCTGCGATAAGGACGGTTCTAAGACCGTGATCACCAGCTGCTCCGACTGCGGCTATGTGATCAGCGAGAATAACGTGGTTATCCCCGCTACCGGTCACAAGTGGGGCGAGTGGAAGCATGACGACTCTACCGCTAAGGCTGAGTCCAAGCACACCCGCATCTGCGAGAATGACGCTACTCATACCGATAGCGCAGCTTGTAACTTTACTTCTCAGGTAACCCAGAACCAGACTACTGATCAGCCTGAGATCACCACTTACACCTGTAAGGACTGCGGCTACTCCTACACTGAGGAGACCAAGCCCGCTCTGGGTCATACCCACAACTACGGTGCCCCCGTTGCTGATTACACCAGCGGTGAGGCCTTCGTTGAGGGTAAGGATTACACCCACACTGCAACCTGCACCGGCGAGGGTACCTGCAGCCAGCCTACTAAGACTGACAAGTGCACCTTCGATAATGGTGTGGAGACCAAGGCTGCTACCTGCACCGAGGACGGCGTGAAGACCTTCACCTGCACCGAGTGCGGCGGCACCTACACTGTAGCGATCCCGGCTACCGGCCACGCTTGGGGCCAGTGGAGCCATGACGCTGCAACTGCAGAGGCTGATGCCACCCATACCCGCGTTTGCGCCAATGACGCTTCTCACAAGGAGACCAAGGCCTGCGACTTCACCGCTAAGGTGACCCAGGAGGCTACTCTGGATCAGGCCGAGATCACCACTTACACCTGTAAGGACTGCGGCTACTCCTACACCAAGGAGACCGCTCCGGCTCTGGCTGGTGTGACCGTAACCGTAAATGCTGTGGAGAACGGCTCTGTAACCCTGGCTGGTCAGGATGTGACCGCCGGTGGTTCTAAGAAGTTCGCTGAGAACGGCACTTACACCCTGGTTGCGACTCCCAATGAGAACTGCACCTTCGTAGGCTGGCAGACTGGTAACAAGATCGTTTCCACCGATGCTACCTACACCACCGTGGCTATCGCTGACGTCACCTACACGCCCGTGTTCGCTGAGTCCGCTAAGCCCGTTCAGTTCACCTTTGTTGATATGTTCAACAACGTGATCTCTTCTCAGTCTGTTGCTTCCGGCGCAGATGTGAAGATCCCGCAGGCGCCCACCTACACCGGCTACACCTTCACCGGTTGGTCCGCAGATGAGGCTACCATTAAGGCCGCTACCTCCTCCATGACTGTTTATGCGCAGTATGAGAAGGACGCTGCCGCTACCTACACTGTAACCACTGACGCTGATGCTACCGTTGCTTACGGCAGCAACTCCGCGCAGGGTACTCTGGCTGACGTTCCTTACGGCACCCAGGTAACCGTGTCTAAGGAAGGCGCTACCGCTTGGGCTATCGACGGCAAGATCGTTGCTTACGGCGACAGCTACACCTTCTATGTTGCTTCTGATGTAACTGTGAAGGCTGCTTCCGCTACCACCCAGGCTCCTGTTGTGGCTGCTGTTTCTGCCAACCAGGTTGCCGGTTCTTACAAGGTTGAGTTCGTTGCTACCCGCGCTATCGTGGATGGCTGCACTTACCTGAAGTCCGGTTTCGTGTATGGTAAGAACCTGTCCGATGCTGACCTGACTCTGGCCAACGTTGGCAAGAAGGGTTCCGCTGATAACTCCGGCGTTGTGAAGGCTGCTTATGCCAACAGCACCGAGGGCAGCACCCAGTTCATCCTGAGCTATGGTATCTCCGCTCAGACCGGCACTGCCTCCGCTAAGGCATTCTTGACCTACAAGGATCAGAATGGCAAAGTGCAGACTGTGTACTCTGATGTGATGAACCACACTTACGCTTAATCGCGTAGACCCCTATTTATCGCTCCTGCCGGCGGGCAACTGCCGGCAGCGATATAAGGCAATTTAGGAATAGGAGGAATGTCTTCATGAAAGAAGCTTATTCTAAGCCTGTTGTCGACGTCAAGGAATTTCAGCAGATCAATGTGATGACCGCAAGCGGTCCTGAAATTGTTGGTGGCGAAGACGACTAATTGCAATTAGTAAAATAATTGCTCGAGCGAAAAGAGCCGAGGGAGCAATCCCTCGGCTCGATTTTTTTGTTTTACCGGTGCGGTCGGTTGGTTGCACCGGGCTGTATTGTACGAACCGACGGGGAGACCGTCGGCTTTTTTTGTTTTTTTATGGCAATGGGGTGGCACTTATGGTACAATGAAAGCAGACGAAACGAATTGGAGGCGGCGGTATGAAAAAGATGACAAAGCGCCTTGCGTGCCTGATGCTGGCGTTGGTACTTGCCTGCTGTGCCCTGCCGGGGGTCACTTACGGTGCCACCACCTCGGTAGATCTGAACCAAAATTACCTGTTCCGTGCCCGGACTAATGCCTTTTCCTTTGGCACCGGTGAGACGGCAAAGCTGACCTTTACGCCTCAGTACACGGCGGAATACACCTTAAAGCTGTACGGCCATGTGACAGGCGGGCGAAATATCCGTGCCAGCCTGACGAACCCGGACGGCACGGTCACGGACTTTGAATACCCTAACCGTACCGGCTCTACCGTTAAGGATTACAGCCATCCGTACTTGACCGCTACCTTGGAGCAGGGCAAAACCTATACCTACTCGGTTTGGGGCTGGACGGCAACCAGCACCGGCGCAACGGTAGATGTGGACTTTACCAGCGGCGAAAGCGGCACCCTGTCCCAGGAGGTGGGGCTGCGGCTGTATCTGGACCAAACGGAATTTACCGCTTACCGCCAGCAGGCGGTACTGAATGCGATGAAGCTGCTGATTGTGGATCGTACCGGCGCCCACTTGGAATGGAAGTATAAGGATGCGATGGGCAGCCTGTTGGTGGGCGGCGCCGATGTGATCGTGGATCTGTCCGCTTGCGGTGCATGCGGCAAGAACACGGTGCAGGTGCACTATATGGGCTACACCGCCACGGCGGATTTTAATTTGGCCCACGACTATTCTGTGCTGCTGGAACGGGTGGCGGCTACGCCCACTACCCGCGGTTATGACCTACTGGGGTGCAGCCGGTGCAGCGCGACCACCCGGGCGAATTTTGTAGATTACGACGGCTTTTGCATTGCTACCCCCGGCGCGGATATGGGCGCACTGCTGTTTAACGATACGGACGTGACCGCCGGCGGCCGGATTTATGTAGATCGGGGCAATGACTGCACCCTGCTGGCTCTGCCCAATAGCGGCTGCCGTTTTGCCGGTTGGCAGCAGGGGAATAAGATTTTGTCCGGCGATGCCAGCTATACCTTCACCCCGGTGGCCAGCGCCACCTACACGCCGCTGTTTTTGGACAACAGCGACCGGCTGACCTTTTTGTTTATTGACCCGTTTTCCAATGTGCTGTCTTATCAACAGGTGGACAGTGCCGCGGATGTAAAGATTCCCACGCCGCCTGCCTACACCGGCTATACTTTTGTCGGCTGGTCCTACACGCCGACGCAGATCCACAGCGCCACCGGCTCCCTGACTGTGCAGGCGCTGTACCGCGCCGGTGGAGCCAAGCAGCTGACCATCACCGCCCCCGGCTGCACCTTGCAGTGCGGCAGCCAAACTGCCCGGAACAGTCTGACTGTTGCCTATGGGGCGCGGGTTACTGTGTCTGCGGCAGATGCCAAGGGCTTTTCAGCCGATGGGCGTGTGCTGGGTTATGGCAGCCGGTACAGCTTCTACACCGTTGCCGATTTGGCGCTGGAGAAGCGTACCGATGATCTGACTCCGGTGCCCTCTGTGTCACTGCTTTCCGCCCAGTTGCAGTCGGATACCGGGCGGGTGATGTTTGCTGCCACCCGGTCCATGGCCGGGGAGGGGAACCGGCTGGTGACCTCCGGCTTCCTGTACGGCAAGAATTTGGCAGACGATGACCTGGTGCTGGAGATGGCCGGTAAGCCGGGCACCGGTACGGACGCCGGCACGGTGCGCTGCGCGCAAAACCGCTCTACAGAGCCGGAGGGCCAGTTTGTGCTGTACTACGGCATTTCCTCCCATGTGGGCACTGCCGCCGCGCGGGCGTACCTGACTTATGCAGACGCAGACGGCACCCTGCATACGGTGTATTCCGCCGTGCTGCGCTATACCTACTGACAGACTTTTCTTGTTTACAATCCGTCTGACCTGTGCTACAATAAGGGCAGCAAAGGAGTGCGATTATGAAAAAAACTATACGCCTGGGCAGTTTTCTGCTGGCGTTTCTACTGCTGGTGTGCACCCTGCCGGTGACGGCGTGGGCAGCGTCAACATCTTATGATTTAAGCCGTGCCTTGTTTCGTTCTGCTGAGACCCAAAAAAATGTAGTTTCCTATGCAAAAGGCGAAAAGGCCACGCTGACCTTTACCCCTCAGTACACGGCGGAGTATACTCTGAGCTTTTTTGTACACAATCCGAACGGCGAAAGCGGACGCAATGCGCACGCAAGTTTGACTTTCCCGGGCGGAAAGGTGCAGGAAGGGGAGTATCCATACCGTCCCAACGCCAAGGATTATAGCAGACCTTATATAACCGCCACCTTGGAAAAGGGCAAAACATATACCTACCATGTTTGGGGCTGGTTGCCTACCAGTGAGGCTTCCGATGTAGATATTACATTTATCAGTGGTGCAAGCGGCGCGCTGACGGAGGAACTGGGGCTGCGTGCTTACTTGCAGGGCAAGACGGTGTTTAACGGCTATAATCCCCAGGCGGTGCTCAATGAATTGAAACTGCTGGTGGGATTTAAGAACGCCACCCAGCCTTTGGAGTGGTGTTATAAAAATGCCGGCGGTGTGCTGAGCATTAACGGCGCCGATGTGATTGTGGATATGTCCGGCTGCGGCGCCGAGGGTATGAATACCATGGCGGTGTACTACCAAGGCTATCGAGCTGAGGCGAAATTTGAAATCCGCAGTCACGAGCATAATTACGAGGCGGGGGATTCGGTACTGCCCACCTGCACCACTGCGGGCTACACGCCTTACTTCTGCACCATTTGCGCAGACGAGGTGCACCGGGATATTGTCCCGGCGCTGGGTCATCATTACAAAGAAAAAAGCCGTGCCTTGACCAAGGCCACGACTTCTAAGGACGGCAAACGGACGGCAACTTATGCTTGTACCCGTACCGACTGCAAGGCCACTTACACCAAGACCTTGCAGACATACTATAAAGCCAGCAATATCAAGCTGAGCAAAACTGCTTACACCTATAACGGCAAGGTGCAAAAACCGTCTGTGACCGTGAAAGACAGCAAGGGCAAAGCCCTGAAGAGTACGGATTATAAAATTGACTACCCCAAGGGTATGAAGAATGTGGGCAAATACACTGTAAAAGTGACCCTAAAGGGCAATTATAGCGGCAGTAAGTCCATGACCTATAATATTAACCCGAAAGGTACAAGCGTATCTAAAGTCACCGCTGCCAAGAAAGGCTTTAAGGTGACCTGGAAAAAGCAGGCGACCCAAACCACTGGCTACCAGGTGCAGTATAGTACCAGCAGCAAGTTTAAGAAAGCCAAGACGGTGACGATCAGCAAGAATAAGACCACTTCTAAGTCCGTGAGCAAGCTGTCTGCCAAGAAGAAGTATTATGTGCGGGTACGCACTTATAAAACCGTAAAAATCGGTGGCAAGAGCGTAAAGCTCTACTCCGGATGGAGTAAGGCCAAGAGCGTGACCACCAAGAAATAAAATGTATTTAGATGTTTGATCGACCGTAGGGGCGGCAATCTGCCGCCCGCAGTGCGGTGAGGGTACCGCACCCTACAAAGAATAGAGATAACCGTAGGGCGGGGGCTTGCTCCCGCCGAACAATCCCTCCGAATTTGCCTACGGCGTTGCCACCACCTAACCGGTGCTCGTCGCATCTATGCGACTAAGGGGATAAAAGCGGGCGGATGCGATCCGCCCCTACCGGTTCAATCGCATTTTCATAAAATAAACAAGCCCCCGCATTCGTTACGAATGCGGGGGCTGTTTTTTATGTATTATTTGGTTTGGCCATAGCGGTGGGCGTAATCCTCAATGCGGGCGAAAAGTTCGTGGGCAAAGGCCCCCTGATTTTCTACAGAAACACAGATTTGCTTGCCGTTTAGCAGGCGGATCTCCGTATAGTACTGATAATCGCCAAAGTCCACCAGCATGCTCCACTTTTGCCGCATACCCTGGCTGCGCAGGTTCAGGCGGCTGTTGTACACGCTGGCAATGTCCTTGTACATAATGGACACGGTGGGGCGGAATCGCTTTGTAAACAGAGAGTGCATAGTGATCTCTAAATGATCCTTATACAGTGTGACGCCCTTAAAGCCGGTGGCGTATTTGATGGATAACACAAGGCCGATAATACCGCAGACAAACAAAACCCATAGCAGTGGCTCAAAGGATATGTATTTATCCAAATCCGCCATAAACATAATGCTGATTATGATGTGGAGAAACAAAAAAGGCGTGATAAAATTAGCCACCACATAAGAGCAATGCTGATACCCGGCAGCGGCTTTGTTGGCGTACCGAAAGGCATAGAACGAGGGGATCGGGAATTGACTTTCTTCCATTTCTTTTCCTCAAAGGTTAAATCTCGATGAATTCGTTAAACACGGCGGTCATTTTTTTGCTGACCTCCAGGTCGGTGTGCAGGCTGCCAAAGTACCAGTGCATATACTCCACCTGCTTCATCAGCTCTTGCAAGTAGGTGTTCAGCGGGGTAATGTGCACGCCTTTGTTGGTGTGCAGCTTTAAGAAGTCCTTGGCAATGGCCGGAGCCTCGTAGGTGAGCACATAGTTGACGGCGTACTTATACTCTCGCAGATTGTCTTGGCCGTTTTTCAGGTCCTCGGCGGTGGGCAGCTCCGCTTTCCACCAGCTGACCCCGTCCTCTCGCATATCCTTGTCCTCGCTTTCGCCGCCGCCCATCACAAAGAAGGTCTTGTTCTCAAACATAAACATCTCGCCCCGCATTAGGTGGTAAATGTTGTCGGCGATCTTGTGGGTGTTGCCGCCTTTCCAGCGGTAGGGGGTATAGCTGTCCAGCATATCAAAATTCTCATGCGCGCCGTCTAAAAAGCAGATGGTGTACTTGCGCTTTTTCAGCCATTCCAGATTGCGCTTTTCCTTGGGGTCGTTAGGGTTCCAAAGAAAGCCAAAGTCACCGCAGACAATGACAATATCTTTCTCCCCCAGGCGCTTGAGTTTAGGGTCTTTGAAGTGGGACAGATCCCCGTGGGTGTCGCCGGTAATGTAAATCATAATTCGCTCCGAAAAATTCAAAAAGTTTTTACGCATTTGGGCTTTTCAATTGGGCCCAAAGATGATAGACTAAGTATTATAATATCTTTAATTTGTTCAGGTGTCAAGTTCCATGAAAAAAACTGTCTCTTTCTTTTTATCTTTCGTTTTGCTGCTGTCCGCCGTGTTCTGCGTGCCGGGCTTTTCTGCCTCTGCCGCAGTGTATAAGCCGGACCGCAAGCTGTATTCCCAGGCCTATATGCTCCTTAGCCTGGATGATCCGTCCTTCCCTGTGGTGGCGGAGAAAAATCAGGACAAGCGGATGTATCCGGCTTCTCTGACTAAGATCGTCACCACCATGGTGGTGCTGAATAAAGTGAAGGACCTGAGTCAAAAGACCAAGGTGAGCCAAAGTGCCTACGACGCTGTGCTGGGCACCGGAGCACAGACGGCCGGGTTGAAAGTGGGGGAGAGCCTGACCATTGAACAGCTGCTATATCTTACTATGGTCCATTCTGCCTGTGACGCCTGCCAGGTGCTGGCGGAGTTCGTTTCCGGTTCTACGGACGCCTTTGTGGCAGAGATGAATAGCTGGGTTCAGTCCCTGGGGTGCAAGAACACCCATTTTGTGAACCCGGACGGCCTCCACGACCCCAACCACTATTCCACCGCTGCCGATCTGGCGAAGATCACCTTAAAGGCGCTGCAAAATGACACCTTTGAGAAAATCAGCACCACCGTGCAGTACAAGTACAAGAATACCACCTTTACCCACACCAACTTAATGCTGCAAAGCGGCTATGTGTCTTACTATTACGAGTACGCCAGCGGCATTAAGACCGGCTCCACCGAGGAGGCGGGCTACTGCGTGATCACTAAGGCATCCAAGGACGGCTACAACTATTTGGCTGTGGTGCTGGGCGCGCCGGTGATCGATTATAACAGTGACGGCTATGTGGAGAAATGCTCGTTTATTGACGCCGCGTCTCTGTTTGACTGGGCCTTTGACTCGCTGAAATATACCACCCTGGTCAGCGAGAGCGATGTGATCGACGAGGTGCCGGTAGAGAACGGCAAGGACGCGGACGCGGTGCAGCTGGTGGCAGCGAAAGATGTAAACACCATCGTGCCCGCCGGGCTGGATAAATCCGCCGTGATTATTCGGGCGGTGGATAAGCCGGAGAGCGTGCAAGCCCCAGTGGAAAAAGGACAGAAGATCTGCAAGGCGGAGATCGTCTACGCAGACCAGGTGGTGGCAACGGTGCAGCTGGTGGCTGCCAATCGGGTGGAGCTGTCCACTTTCTTAAAGATTTTGAACGCAGTCAAAGCGTTCTTTTCCCTGACTGTGGTGCGGATCGTGCTGGGCGCCGCTGTGCTGTTTGTGCTGGTGTACCTGTATCTGTTTATCCGCAATGCGCGCCGTAAGAGCAAGCGCAGGGCAGAGAAAATGCGCCAGTACGAGGAAATGCAGACCTCCGGCAATCGGGATCAGGACGGCCCGCCGGACCTGCCGCCCCCGGTGCATAGATAAAGAAAAATACGGCGTAGCCATACGCAACATACCCGGCGCTGGAGCGCTTTATCCTCCAGCATACCCCGGTGATGTGAGAAAAGGTTGTTTCGTTTTTTGTCCCCTCAGTCAGCTGCGCTGACAGCTCCCCTTTATTACATAAAAGGGGAGCCAAGTTTTACAATTTTGCCTCTCTTGCGTAAACGGTGGCGGGATCGTCCTGCCCAATAACCCTCAACATACAAAAAAAGAGTTCCCCAATCAAAGGGAACTCTTTTTGTCATTTTTATTCGGCTTTAGCCCTCGTATTCGTCCTCGTTTTCCCAGTTGTGCCAAATGTTCTGCACATCGTCGTTGTCCTCGAACATCTCGATCATCCGGGCCATCTTCATCATATCGTCCTGGCTTTCCAGGCGGGTGTAGGTGGTGGGGATATACGCCGGCTCAGAGGAAAGGATCTTGTAGCCCTTGCCCTCCAGTTCGTCCCGCACGGCACCCACATCGTTGGGCTCGGTGCGAATTTCAAAAATATCCGTATCATCAGTCAAGAAGTCGGCAGCGCCTGCCTCCAGTGCGTCCTCCATCAGCTGATCCTCGTCCACATCCTCGCGCTCAATGACGATGACTCCCTGGCGGTTGAACATAAAGGTCACGGAACCCTGGGTGCCCATATTGCCGCCGGCCTTATCAAAGTAATGGCGAACCTCACCGGCGGTGCGGTTGCGGTTGTCGGTCAGGGCCTCTACCACCACGGCCACGCCGCTGGGACCGTAGCCCTCATAAATGATCTCCTCATAGTTGGCGGTGTCCGTCTCGCCGGCCGCCTTCTTGAGCATACGATCAATATTGTCGCCGGGCACATTATTCTGCTTGGCCTTGGCGATAATGTCCTTTAACTTGGTGTTTACACTGGGGTCCGGGCCGCCCTGCTTTACGGCAACGGCCAGTTCGCGCCCGATCTTGGTAAAGACCTTGGCTCTGGCGGCGTCGTTGGCGCCCTTTTTGCGCTTAATGGTGCTCCATTTGGAATGTCCGCTCATCCAATCACTCCTTCAGTCTTAGTCTAAAATACCCGTCAATTTTACCACAAAGCCCCGCCAATATCAAGTGCAAAATCCGCATTCAGCTGCCGAGCGGGTCACTTCCCGGTCAAAATCGCAACTTTCTGTTGTATATGCTGCTAAAATATGGTATGATAATGCGTATAAGTTCTAAGCAAAAACAAAGAACGGAGGACGATTATATGTATTCGGATTACTATGATTCCATTGCCCAGGTGGCAGGTGCGGACCCGGAAGTTGCTGCGGCAATGAATCAGGAGCTGCAACGCCAGCGGGATAATATTGAGCTGATCGCATCGGAGAACCTGGTGTCTCCCGCTGTGATGGCGGCTATGGGCTCTGTGCTCACCAACAAATATGCCGAAGGTCTGCCCGGCAAGCGCTACTACGGCGGCTGCCAGTATGTGGATGTGGTGGAGAAGATCGCCATTGAGCGCGCCTGCAAACTGTTTGGTGCCAAGTATGCCAATGTGCAGCCCCACTCCGGCGCCCAGGCCAACACGGCTGTCTATTTTGCTTTGCTGAAGCCGGGTGACACGGTGATGGGTATGGCGCTGGACAACGGCGGCCACCTGACCCACGGCTCTCCGGTCAACATTTCCGGTAAGTTCTACAACTTCGTATCCTACGGCACAAACGACGAGGGCTTCATTGATTACGAGGAGCTTTACAAGCAGGCGAACAAGTGCAAGCCGAAGCTCATCGTAGCAGGCGCGTCCGCATATCCCAGAGTTATCGACTTCCCGAAGCTCGCTTCCATCGCAAGAGCAGTCGGCGCGTACCTGATGGTAGATATGGCTCACATTGCAGGTCTGGTAGCTGCTGGTCAGCACATCAGCCCGGTTCCGTATGCTGACGTTGTTACAACCACCACTCACAAGACCCTGAGAGGTCCTAGAGGCGGTCTGATACTCACAAACAACGAGTACATCGCAAAGAAGATCAACTCCGCTATTTTCCCGGGCGTACAGGGCGGCCCGCTCATGCACGTTATCGCAGGCAAGGCAGTTTGCTTCGGCGAGGCTCTCAAGCCTGAGTTCAAGACATACGGCGAGCAGATCGTGAAAAACGCGAAGGTTCTCGCTGACACCCTTCTTGAAA
>OLZF01000624.1_pt1 | contig 34347 bp, 34 predicted proteins | sample 1674391 | NCBI WGS metagenome assembly OLZF01 (sample SAMEA103958166, study PRJEB25191) | human gut metagenome | biome: human-associated habitat [ENVO:00009003]; feature: intestine environment [ENVO:2100002]; material: feces | place: Germany | collected 2013/2015
CTCGGCTAGTCCGACGCGACTAATGTCGTGTAAACAGCTTGAGGAGGGCGTCCCGCAAGGGACGTCCTCTGCCGCTCTTTTCATCCTTGGTCGCTTCGGCGATTGGAGAGGTGATGCTACGCCCCAGATGACGGCATTCCCTTTCTGCCTCCAGTACAATTCGCTCCGATCTCTGTTGGGTCGCTTCGTCGGAAGGCCCAAGCCCCTGCAGCCATCTCCGGCCATGCGGGGTTCAGAAACGAAAAACGGCCCCGATGTGGTAGTTGGGGCCGTTGCACGACAGAGGAGACTTGCGATGAAACGCTTTACACCATCGCTTGCCTGCTTCCTCATTGTGTTGGGACAATTATGCCTCATGGGCGAGATCGAAATCAACCTCTCGGTTGATTTTTCGATTGAGTTGAGTGCTGTCCTGACACTTGCGGGAGCAGTGGTTTTCGCCAATCGAAAGTAACACACGAGTAGACTGGAAAACCTTTGGCCGCTTTTCTTCGGAAAGGCGGCTTTTCTTTGTTCTGGCAGAACAGAAAGCATTTTTCGCTTTCGCCCGCGACATCCCAAACAGAGCTCCGCCGTAGAGTCAACGAATCCATTTTGCAAAAGGATTCACCATCATGCTCAAACCTCTTAGCGCCGCCGCTCTTGCTTGCGTCGGCCTCACACTGGCTGGCTGTTCCAATCCGCCCGTCGTCATCCAATCCGATCCCGTCATCATTGAACATGAAAGGACGCTCGACCGCGTTCATAACCGTGATGCCTCAGTAGAGTTCTACGGCGAAAGCCGAGGCGGTGCTGCCGTTCGCAAGAACATGGCCGCCCACGTGCTCTGGAACGAACACTATGAAGCTGATGCGGCGGCTCTTGAAGTCAAGCGCCTCACCGAACTGGAAAAAGAACGTCTGCTTGAAGCCGAACGTAAGGCAAAAGCGGAGGCCGAAGTGGACAAGAAGAAGGCTCAGGCAACTCGCGACAGCAAGGATCGAAGCGTCTATGCGCTGAAAAAGGTGGACCGGAGCATCTATGCCCGGAAGAAGCCTGTCAAGACCGCCGCGCCTGCAGCCAAGAAGGCTCCGAAGTCCCCTGCTCCCAAGGTTGAGCATCCGGGACGGAAGATCCTGCAAGACCGCCCAGTTCATAAAGTGATCGAGAAGGTTGAGCCGATCACTCCCAAGGCTCCTGCCTCAACGGTTGCTCCTGAAGCTGTCAAGGCTGCGCCCGCCACAGCAACTCCGACTGCTTCCAAAGCGAATTTCCAGCCGAAGCCCGAGGTCATAGCCTCAATCCGCGTGAAGGACATGCCGACCTCTCCGAAGGAAGTCGCCTCTGCCAAGGCAGAAACCCCAACCAGCGACAAGGAATGTTGCACGGTTACTGCCAGGTAGCGGCCAACGCAATCTCGCAAAACGAAACGCCCCGAACGTCAATAACCCCTGCCTGAAGGCAGAGGCTTGCAAAAGCCTTGATTGACTAGCCTTAGCGATCCTCCTTCGGGAGGCGCTACGTTGGATGGGAATGTACAGGCACCGTGGGATTTTCATCCTAGTTCCACGCTCTGCGGTCAGTGGTTAAAAGCTCTAAGAGGTAGGAGCGGTGCTACTGGCAAGAAACCCCTTCCAACATTGGCGAAGGATGCTAACCGGCCTTCGGGCCGAGAAGGCGGAACCTGCGGGTATCCGCAAAGATTTAACCGAACTTAGAAAGGAGGACGGCGCTTCCTCCCCTGTTTAAAAACAGAGGTTTCCGCGCCGAATTTCTATGACGAACGGGGCTTTGTTTTATGGGCTTGGGTGAGGCAGGTCACGGTTCGCGCTGGATGGCATTGAGCATCGCCAGTCCCTTTTTCTTCACATGCTCGCGAAGAAGCTCCTGCTCGCGAATCGTCAGGTCGAAGACCATGGCTGTCGCGACCTCAAATCGCTCGCTTACGGCGTCCAGGCGAACCTTGTCGATCATTCCCGCCACCATTTCTTGTTTGACGGTTCGAAGCTCTCGTATGGCTTCCGCAAAGGAATCCTGCTCAACCGCCTCGAAGTTCTCTGCTAGTACGTAGCCATAGAGCAGGTATGTGGCCACCACACTGAAGTCCTTGTCCGAAGCCGTGCCCAAATAAAGCCGCGTGCACCGCGTCGTCAAGCGCTCCCGCGTTACGGTGATCGCTTCCGGCGATGATCTCTGCATCTGGTGAATGGCCGCAAACGGTCCCTTATGCCGAGCCATTTTCGCAACCCCCTTCACAGCGCCCCCTTCCTGGCCACTTCGGCCAATGATTCATCCCCCTCATCCAGTCCCTGCCGAACGTACCTGCGCAGATTCCCCATCACTTCCTGATAGTTTGAATCGAAGTAGCTCAGGGCTTCGAGCGTGTCGAAGATCGTGGACTTCTTCAGGACCTCGATCCCCGGCTCAAAGGAGTCCTCGATGAGCGCCAAACGATCCGAGTCGAAGCCCTCGCCCCGCTCCCAGAGAATCTGCATTTCCAGCAAAGCCACGATGGCCTTGGTAATCGGCTCACGAAGCTCCGCCTCCTCTTCGAAGGCGTTCGTGAGACGATGGATGACGACCAATGCTCGCAGGATCATCGAGAACTCCTCCTCGTCCGCCGTTCCGAAATGGAACTTGAGCAGGGCATCGCGACTAGCCCGCTCCAAGTTTTTGACTTGATCCTCGGCGTTTTCCGTCCTGAGCAGGATCGGTGGGATGCCGTACACGGGCTTTGCGCGGTAATGCTTGTGGCGTTTTGGTTTGCTGTGCTTTGTCATACGTTTTGAGCCTCTGACGAGGCTTTAAGTGGCCAAAGGAAGGGTTGGCGGTCCCTCCTGCTACCTCTGCGCTCATCTATGACCAAAGGTTCAAAGGATGGGCAGGTGCTCCCCGCACCAGCCGACTACGATCTTTTCCTCGTCTTGAACGCATTCGAAATAGATTCTCAACGTCAGCGCGGTATTCCGCTTCACACCTATGCACAGGTGTTTGAGCATCGGCATCTCCTGACCCTTGTAGTTGAACGTCCGACAGCGAATCAGCTCCTTGGTTCCTTGCAGGATGTTACTTTCCCGCGAACTGTACGTGTTCGGAGTGAAGACCTTGCGGGCAGCCGCATCTCCCCCGTTCAGGTATGCTGGCATCCACAACTTCGTGAGGCGCATCAGCAGTTGGAAACAACGGCTTCCGCTCTGGCATTCAACGGGAACGTCCTCCGCACTCTTCTTCGCACTCGGAAGCACGACAAGACGTCCCTGACTCAGAATCTCGGCAGCCCTCAGGGCGTTCGGCACGCTCATCTGGCGCTCCGGTTGAACGATCCACGTCGCCACGGCATCCAGAGCCGGTTCGTCGGCCATCACCTCACCCTTTTGGGCCAATGCATCAGCAAGACTGTCGTTGAGCCGCTTCTGCTCTTGATAAGCCTGAGAACGCGCATAGAGTTCGGTCTCAAGGGCGCTTATACGTGCCTCCAAAGCCTCGTTTTCACGTTCCAGAACCTCATTCTTTTCGAGTAGGAAAAGATGCCTCTCCTTTTGTTCAAGAACCGCCAGACGCGCATCCAACACGTCATAGAAGCAGGACGCATCGACGTCGACATCCTTCGAAATCCTTGCGGTCAAGGACAAGCACGGCCATGCGCCTTCAGCGAGCGCAAACGCCAGTCTGTCGAACTTTGGTTTGCGCAGGTCCGCCGGCTCCTCGTAGGGCTTGAGCTCTACCGCCACGTGCTCACGGCTAAGTTGACAGGAGGATGAAGATTCCTTCTTGGCCACTTGCTCTGCATCCAATTCGGATGCCGGCGTTGTGACGTGATAAGCGTGCGCGAACTCATCGCTCGTGCGATCAAAGTCCTCCACCCCACCATTGAACATTCCATTTTCCAGATACGAAGTCATCTTCGCATTCTGAATGCAGAACCTCGTCCTGTCACGCATCAGGGCAAAGCACTTCCGCTTGCCTTTGACGCTCATCCGATCACGTCCGAACTGAAGGTTGTAGGTCTTGGTTATCTCTTCAGCCCCTGACATCAAGTACGTGATCGACAGACGCTTCGAGACGCCCGACATGAAATCATCCAACGTCTTCTGTTCACAATAGCCGTACACCCCCGTAAGTGGAACATCGCAACAGGACATGTAACTCAAGCGGCCACGATATGTATCGTTACGCAACTCAGCCGGAACTACCTTCACCAATTCGTCATGGAGAACCATGCCTACGGGTAGCCTTTGCCGTTGGGCCGTCATCGCCACGTACTCCAGCACCCGATAATCTGTTTCTTCCAACACCCTCTGAGTCAGAATGTTGGAAAAGACGCAATCACCATGCCAACGCTCGCCGGATGGAGAAAGAGGATGCAACGTGCATTCGAATCGTGCACGTTCGAACATCAAAGCGCGCACATCCCAATGATCCACGTACTGGTATCTGCTCACCCATTCTTCGATCAGCTTATGAGCAGAAATCGCAAACGGAACTCGAAATCCGTTGCCGACGGTCACTGATATGGCGGCCTGCCCCAAACAACGGGCGACGGCAACCTTCAGACAGAACGGAGGAACACGATTCTTTCGATTGCTCGGCTGCTTTCGCCGTCCCCAGAACGCCCATACAGTTCCGAATGGCGAACGTTCAAACCGATCAACGTGATCCTCTCCGACATATCCAGAACCATGGCGTGATTCAATCCACGGCGGATTCGTGGAAACGGCGGCGTTGAACCAAACCGTTATGTCGTGAATGAATTTATCCACCTCCTCATCTCGATAGAGAATGAAGGTGGTGTTGACTAAATGAAGACTCATCGGAAACCAAGGTAATCAAATCAATTCGAAGTCGAGCTTTGGCACGAGCTTGTAAACCGGATACTCGTGCGAATCACTGATGATTTGAAATGGCAAGCGGACAAACAAATCAGACGACTGAAGCCCACTCATTACGCGATTCGTGCTGTATCGAGCACTGGCTTCGCTGCCGGAAAACCGACGATAGGTTTCGATAAGCAATGACGTCTTTCGACTCCAAATGAATCGCTCATTGTTTTCAAGCATGACGTCTCGCAAAACCTCGGCTAAGGTTTGACGGCAATGAGTAAACTCTCCTTTTGCCCAACGACGTTTCCAATCGCGAACCGTCGCAGTTGGCAAGCCAAGGATAGTGGCCGTGGCTTTGTAGCCATGCCCGGATTCGAATAGCTCCGATGCACGATGCCTAATGTCATTGGGATACTTCTTATCCATCAGCGAACCTTTTCGCGACAACTGATGATTGCGATTTCAATGGCAGGAACGTCAATGATGACCTGCGTGTTGTCGTACTGGATGCAAACGCGTGAATCATCGTGACACGTCACATCAGTCACAAGCCATCCCAGGCGTTCATGGAAATTCCCGTACTGATCACGCGTAATGTGAGCAACGCGAAAGTGCGCATCACGAATTGCCTTCGTCATGGAGCATCCTTCCGGCAAAACAGGGATGTCAATTTTCGAATCACACAGCTTGTCAAAGCTAACTTCAGTCATCTGAGGGTCCTTTAATGAAAGATCATGAATCTTCGGCGGACGAATCCAAAACGATCTTTGGCGAATACAGAGCCTTAAGCGGCTGACCTTCATTCCAAGCCTGCAATTCCGCCATCACGCGTTCATCGAACTGCTTGGCCTGAAGCGAATCAAGCGTTCCAATCAACCGTTTCATTGCCGTCAACGTTTTCTGTTCTTTTCTCAAAAGTTCAAACCGATCTTCGATTTCCGGACCGAGCTTTTGAACCCAAATGGGTTCCTTTTCAAAGATGCTGTTCGAATAGCGTTCCTTGACGCCTTTCTTGATGTACTTGTACCACGCGAACACATCCAGCATCCCGCTTTCCGTTTTAATCGTAAATGCCCGTCCCACTTTTGAATCGTTTGTTTGAGACTTGGCATTCTGAGATGAAGGTTTGGACTTCGATAATCGCCGCACCCATGCCATCTCCACAGTGAAGTACCGGCTGTCAATTCGCACGCGGGGTCTCAGATACGTCTCTTTGTCTGTTCCCCGTCTCTTCTTCATCCAATCAAAATACATGTCGCAGGTGCGAACGGCCCTACAAGCAATCGAAGCCTGCATCACGGCCAATGCATTGAGCATTCTTAATTTGTCCACGTAGAGCGTCTGGGCAATCTGATCCTGCGTCAGCTCAGCCGCCCCATCCTCCGTCGTGAAGGAACAGTTGTCCTCCCAAAGCGTGGAAATAGGCTCTATGTCTTCCGGTTCCCGTGGAAATGTCTGCATGGTTTTTCTCCTAATATTCACTATCCTTATGAGGAGCGGGGGCATGCTCCTCATAGAATTTCAGCTTCGGTAAAAAGCAGTGCTCCTCATTGACAGCTTCTCCTCTCGCTCAATGAAAAAAACTGAATTTCCAGTTCCACGAGAGCTTCCGCTCCTCACGGGGACTCAGCAGAGTTCGCCTCAAGAGTCCTGCTCCTCATAGCAACACGACCTTCCCTTTCCCTCTCCCAGAGTCAAAGTCAAAGATGAAAATCCTTTACCCAACGTCGTCACTCCTCACATGAGGAGCGGACATATTGTTCGAGAAGGCAGAAAAGAGCGGCACTCCTACATAGGAAGTCCCCTGTCGCACTAGGCGTCCTCCCTGTTTTCTGCCTCTTCTGCAGATGGCTGCTCCTCAACTACTGCATTGCCTCTGTTTCACCCGGCAATTTGCGCTTCATGAGCTTCTTTCCTTTATCCGAGGTCGACTCAGAAAGCAGTTCACAGAAGCAACACCGGCTTGCCTTATGTCGACGTGCAGTCACACACCAAACGTAATAGCTCCCGCATTGTTCGCAGCGGCTTCGAGCAATCTTTCGAACACGTTTACCGTCGGTACATGACAATTTTTCACCGGGGCGCATTTGAACTTCACGCAGACACCGGGCCGTGTCAAACAAAGAGCCCAACGAAATGAACTTACGATCGAACTCGGCTAATTCATCCAATCGCGAATTGATGACTTCATCGACAGTTCGCGACCAAGCAACCACAACGTTCGGCAATTGAATTGATCGCGTATCCGATTGCGATTGAAGGTAGAGATAGTGTGAAGCGAAGATCGACATCACCAAACGCGAGATGAATGTCTGCGGCATCGGAATGAAAGCCTCTTCCGTATCGAAGACCGCCCGAACCTGTTGATAGAGATGTCGGCATTTGTGTATCGACAAGCCTGTGCTGATGTGAATTTGTCCTGGCTGCATACCAGCCTGGACGAGCCACTTCCCCAACTGCTTTGCGGCGTAATCTTTTAATTCGATATTGCTCTGACTCAACAGAGTATTTTCTTTGAGCAAGTCCATCAAACGTTCGAGCTTCGTTCCCTCGCCTTCGCGAAGGGCAATCGAATGCTCCAGAACAGAAACGAGACGCTTCGGAATGTTCTCGATTTCAGCAATATCGTCTACCCGAACGCCTTCGCGAATCATGGCGGAAATACGGTCGGCAGTGGTTCGATCAACTTTTATTTCAGCCATTTTTTAAATGAACCTCGTATGCGAGCAGGCGTTAACACAGTGATTCGTCTTCACCATCTTGCTGCCAAGCAAGAGGCGGTATTGTTGGGTCGGATCCATCTCTTGATTCACGACATTGGCGATCCTCACACAGTCTTCAGGACTGCACATCAATCGGAATCTTTGCAAAAGAGGATACCCATGACAGAAGTCGATGATTTGCGATGTGCTCGATTCAGAAAGCACCTCAATCAAGCTCCATGGCAAATGAAAGATCGACATGCAATCGCGCTTGCTCTTAACCGCGAAGTCGCGAACGGAGCACCAGTAGATCGAAGCGAACCTTGCTCGAAAGTAATTGATTCGAACGTCGGCTTGAAGCGTGTGCCATTCTTCATGACGACCGAAATGCGTGAGAAAGCTCTCTTCGCTGATCTCGGATCTGAAGCTGCAGATGGCCGTTTCGGATAACTTGCCGATAACCTCCGCATTGGCTTTTTTCAAGATGTTCGACAGTTGCGCACCAAGGCCGAGCCATTCCAATTCGACAATCAAATCGTCCGCATTCACCAATGCGTTTTGAACTGCTGACCATAAGAGCGTTTCGATAGGCTGAAGTTTCGGCAGGTCAGTGGAGTTGATTGCCAACAGCGACCGAATGTTGCCGGCCATGTTTTTCTGAGAAAACTGACTCATCGAATTTCAACGCCTCTGGGTCTTTAAGTTGGTGTACAAGCGAAGCACGTGTCTGGCATACCATCGAGCTCGATCAGGGCGAGAGCTGTGGTAATTGCCGATGGCTAAGGCAGCATCGTGCGGATGCCGAGCAATTTGTTCAGAAAGAATCTGCGCGGCGACTCGAACATTCGTCAGAGGATCCAACAAATCCTTTGGCTCCTTGACACGATGGCCATGCCATCGCGTATTCACCTGCATCATTCCTACGTCTATGCTCCTCGTTGTTTTGAGAAGCCGATTCAATTGTTCTTCGGCTTCTTGACGCGATTTCGCGTAATAAGGTTTACTCGTTCGAAGCGTCCAAGGCGACGGTTGAATGTATCCCCGTTGATTAGGCGCATCAACAGCACTTTCAACAACGGCAATGCTGTAAAGAAGAACCGGGTCAACGTTGAATTCTTTGCCGGCTTTCTCGAAAATACTTCCTTGAACGTTGAACGGAGTGGCCGTCGCACATGCGCATACAAAGCAAGACGCAATGCTTGCGGCCAATCGTTTTACACTTGATGGTATACCGTTTAAACGGTCTTTTGTTACGTACATAGCTTTTGCTTTCCTAAAGGCCCAAGCCTTTCGTAATGCAAAAACTATCATAGGGGGGGGGGGTGTCCATTAGGGATTACCCTTGCATTTTCGCGCATTTTCCGAGCCAGAATCTGTGCGAAAAGATTCCCCTGCAATGGATGGCGGCAGATTGGATAAGTCAATCACCAATTCATGCCCATCTTCAAAATAACAATTGACGCCCCAAGACAGTAACGATACGTTATGATACAATACAACCAAAGAGGTTCTGCATGAGGACAGAGGAAAACGTATTTCGGTTTCTGGATCGGATCCGTGCCAACGGCAAGGAGATCCCGTCTTTGCGCGCCATCCGGTCCGAAGTCGGCGGCGGCTCACTTTCGACGATCAGCAAAGCGGTCAACGATTGGAAAGTCGCCAACCAATCTTCGACAGCCGATCCTCACACCCTGCCGGTCACGCTCAGTGAAGAACAACTGAAGCTCCTGGGGGATTCCATCTGGAATGCCTTCAGACCGCTCCTGGCCGCGAAGATAACGAACTTGAAGGCCGAAATGCAGACAACCTGCCAGAAGCTCAAGGACGAGCTTCAGGAAGCGCAGACGGAGCTTCAGAAGTACCGTGCACAGGTCGCTACTTATGAAGAGCAGGTACACGACCTCAAGATGGAACTTGAAGTTGCCAAACGAGAACAGGCGAAAGCCGAAGGAGCATACGAAGCAATCAAGGCATTCCGAGATAAATAATTCATTGACAGACAGTTTATTTTTCAGACTTTGGGTTCGTTAGATTTTTTTGGGATATTTGGATTTTTGGGGAAGGATCATGAATGCCGTTCTTAAATGGTTCGCTTTGTACGCAATTCTGATGGTGGGATACTATGCCAAGAATCGCTTGACGGTGGGAGACACGCTTTACTTTAATACCCTCTTTCTCAAGGATTTTTCGGAGGTCGCTCGAAACACGGGCCTCATTTTTCTTGGGGGGTTTCTATTCTGGTATTTCCTTCTTAGGTCCAAACCCCATCCAAATACTTTTACGCAAGACGATCCTCGTCTTGCCCATATCTCCAACACACCGGAAGGACGCTTTGTCTGTGCTCCAGAACTTCAGAACCCGAATTACTACAAGCCTTCCAAAAAGTTTTATTACTTCCGCAAGGGTGAACAGCTCCCAGCGCATCTGCTGTTGATCCGCGTTCCAGACAACACCATTGTCAGCTTTTATGACACCCGCGTCTGCGAACTCCGAGCAAAAGCTCGCATCGACCTTATGAACCATGGTTACAACGCCATCATTGACGTTCTCCAAAGTACGGAGCGCATCAATCACATCAACCGCTATGGCGTGCGCGGTCGCCCTGCGCTCATCGTTAGCAAAGCCTATACGGGTGACATTGATCTGCTTGAAAAACACTGCAACGATGACTTCGACAACCTAATTTATGGTCAAGCCATTCAGAACGAAGATCCTTGATAAAAAGCCCCCTCTAAAAGGGGGCTTTTTGCTTTCCTACTAAGTTCGATCCTTACGGGTTACGCTTCAAATCGAACGCTGTATTGAATCTGGTCACGGTATTAGCCTCTGCCTGATTGTCGAAATCGTGCACATCATTCAATCGCTGGACCATCGACATCGTGTAATGAGCAATCGCCTGGTGCTGTTCCTTCGTCAGGTCCTCATCCTTGGTATTTCCATAGAGAGTTTGCCTGATTTCGTCACGAACTCCTGCAAAAGCCTGATCCAGTCTTGCGCCAGTCTGAGCCAGTTGCTCATCCGTTGCCCCTCGAACGTCGTGATAAGCCTCCACATAGTTCTTTTGAGCGCTCGTCAAATCACGAATTGTTTGTTGATGCGCCTGCATCCATTGCGTTCCAGTCTGCTTTGCATCGCCTTCAGTTGGGGCTGGAGTATGGTCTCGTATATATTTCGCAAGCGAATCGACCGCACCATCCCGCAACCAATCATTGGCAAACTGAGCCATGGCACTAGTGTGAGACGTTCTATCAAGGTCATGCAATGCCTCCTTCTGCGGCTCACTCATGACGGCCTGTTTGTTTATCGCCCCTTGTTCGGCCACCGTTCCCTTTTGTAGATCCTTACCCGAATTTTCCTTGTAATCGGCCTCGATCTTACTGCGCTCTCCCTCGAAACTCACCGACGAAGGTTTAGCGCCCCTAAGTGTTTGCTTCTGATCGTTAATGTAACTCTGACCATGCTTCACAAACATTTCAGCGTCACCAGGCTTACGCAGATCGTTACCGTAAGCCTGGGCATCAACGGGCGAAATCCCCATCATCGGCAACTTGGAATCTGCAAGAGCATCCCCCAGCTTGGCTTGCATAGCCGTATCCGACACATTGTTTGTAATGTAATCGAGCGCCGCCGCAATCTTGCCTTTTTCCAGATCTCCACCAAACAAATCGGAATATTTTTTCGTAGTGGCAGCCAGATTCGCATTACGCCCTTCAGCAGTTCGTTCGAAGTTAGCCAGATATTTACCTGCTTCTGTACCTCTAAGCTGCTCAGAAAGGGTTCCAACATCAACGCTCTGTTGACCACCGAACGTCTTGGACGCGCTAATCGCCTGTTGTAGCTCCTTAGTAGCTGTAGCGACCTTGCCAAACGCCATCCCCACAGCTGTACTCTTATTCTGAGAAGCCATCTCCGCCCACTGCTCTGTCGTCATGTTGTTCAACGTTGCCTGATAGCCCTTAGACAGATTGGCCGCCAACTGTTGTGCACGAACCGTCGAGTCCTGATTACCAAATTGAGCTGTCTGTGTATTGGCATCGCTATGCGAGTCGGTACTAGTCGCCGTTCCAGTGATCTTTACACCACCATCGGCACCAACCTTGAAATGGATCCCCAAAGCTGCCGCCGCATGTCCAATCACCCCTCCCTTAATGACTTCTTTGCCATTTTCTGTGAACTTACCATACTCAGCACCAGTTTCAAGTCCAACACCACTCGTTAAGGCCGCAGACAATGCTCCCAAAGCTTCTTGTTTTTCAGTAGCAGTTTTCCCAGCAAAATAGCCGGAATTGTTCACGGCTTGCATAGCAGTCTGATTACCATCCACTCGCATCGAGGCGAGATTACGGCCCACAGTCTGCTGCAATTGTTCTGCGCCAGTAGTGGACAGACCGCTCGTGGTCGCTTCATTGATCTGCGCTGTCAAATTATCCAAACTAGAATTCACTAAGCCTTGCTTGCTAGACACATTAGCTGCCATAGCAGTTCCGACGTTGACCTTTGCCATCGAAGGATCACTACCAGTGGCTCGCAAGCCATGCATGTGATCAGAACTCCAATGTGATGCATGACTCATCACAGCCGAAGGCTGGACGGCATCGGGACTCTGAATCTTTTCATTGAAATGGTCTTGACCACCAAGACGACCAGTCAAAGCCGTGAATGCAAACGTTGAACCACTGACTAGGAACAGTGCCAGCATCGGCGTAGCCGCCGTCAACATGCCGCCGGTCGACACCCAAGTGGCCGTCTCACTCCATAGCGTATCGAGCGCATAGAACGACGCTCCGGCCCCAAGATTCGCATCCGTAATGGCCGAGCGAGCGCCGGTCATCACGTAAAGATTCAGAATCGAGAGAATCGGAAGCCACAGCTGAATCCACGCAATCGTCAGGAAATACTTCCCGACAAGTCTCACGCCAAAAGAACCGATGGCAATCAAGAAGCCCATGATCGGCGTAATGGCATAGACAAAGCCTTCAAAGAACGCCATTAACGCACGAGAAGCACTCAGGAACATCGTTCCTTCACTAGCCCACTGCGTATTTCGCTGCACCATTGCCTGATTGACAGCGATTGCAGAGGCCATGTCCTGTTGGCTACCGTGGAACTTAAGCGCAGCTTGACCGTAGACACCCTCGATCAGAACCATCTGGATATAATCCTGCGAGCCATTCATGGTTGCATTTAAGCCCTGCATAGCGCTATCGAGCTTATCAAAATTACCCGAAATCGCTTGACCGTTTTCATCCTTCAGATGCAGATGTTGATTGATTGCCGTCTTCACGGCAGTCGACGAAATCTTCTGAAAGATCGAGTTGAGCTTTTCATAGCCCTTATTGCAACTAACCGTCTCCTTACCATCCATGCCGCCGATGGGAAGCATGACAGTATGCGCCTCGCTAGTGAACTTAAATTCATCCCCCCAGGGCGCATGATAAAGCGCAGTCGGTGTAGTGGCATTGAGCTGAATCTTCGCCATCGTGCATTCGGAGAGGTAATTGATCAGAGCCTGCTTCGAATCGCTCGGTGCGCCATTGGCACGCGGCCCCAGCTCACGATTGATCGCTGAGAAAACCAGTTCAGACTGTCCGATGTCGCGAACCTTATTGAGAATGCGAAGTGGCTCTGCGAATTGATGTTCACTCGTGCGGTCAAATGTACTGTAGCCCTGCTCCAGCATTCTCGTCACGCCATAACCGATTCCTGAAATGGCTGCACCGGCAACCCCAACGCCCAGCGGAAGGTTGTCAACCGTTCGAACATGACCGGTATACGCATCCTCGACAACAACCGTACAAGACGGTCCGAACATACAAAGGTAGCAAAGGAAACAAAGCAAAGAATGGTGCAGATTGATGCGTTGACCGCCTTCGAAAATGCACTGAAAGCCGATAAACAAGAGGCCAATCACGAAGCCTACTGCTACCAGACGTGCAAAATCGCCCGTGCCGCAAATCATGGCGACACCGTTCAACACCATCGTTAAGAACTCGACATTGCCGAGCGAGATGATTGTGAAGTCCATGAGAATCAAAGCGCCACTCTCTCAGTGGCGCGTTTAGTGTTAATGATCACCCAGCGTGGCCTTGTCCACGCCATTCGTTGCAACAACAGCCACCTTGAGAATGTTTTTCTGCACCTCGTTGTACTGCTTGACCAGATCTGCGACGACTGGATGCTCGGCACGGTAGCTTTCATACTCCAAGGCAATCGACTTTTCGCGATCAGCAAGTTGCTGCAGAAGTTCCTTCACCTCTGCTTTGTTGCTTGTGCGAAGAGCTTGACGAACGGCCTTAATTTGATCAATCAACATCTCATTTGCCCACGTCATTGCCACGGCATAGGAGATGTCATGAGCCTGTGCAATGGCGGAGACTGCAGACGCCGTACTCAAGTTACGAACGATCACACCAATGTCTGCTGGCATATTGGACATCAGGTTATCTTCCTTGGCAGTAAACGAGTTATTCGAGGTCTGACCAAACTTCGCGATGATCCCTGCACTTGCACCATCGCCAACGAGCAGATCGTAGATACGAGTGACCATACCTACCGTTTTGACTGACTTTTCTGTCGGCTTCAAGCAGTCGTCGTCATTACATGAGTAAACCGTCACATTTCCTCCGTCCAACAGCTCCTTAAAGCCGATCTTCGGAGTCAGATATTCAGGGTTGTTGGTTGATCCGGTATCAGGATTTTGCGCATCGTCTTCTGCCTTTGGGATGACAATGCTCCCAGTTACGGACATCAGAATCTCGTACTCTTCTTTTTCGTTCGTCGACTCGGCACCCGGAGTTACCCATTTGTTCGCCTTACTCTTCTTAAGAGCATCCCAAACGATATTGCCCACAACATCCTTTGCCTTCTCCGGATTCTTTTCGTCAACTTCCTTGCCCTTGTCCGGACTATCCTTCGAGCTGAAGAAGTCATCCTTAAGACCAGTAACCGTACCTACTAAGCTGTACTGATTGTCTCGGTTCGCACCAAACGCATTGGCAACGTCAGTCACCAACCCCTGCGCCAGCTGACACGAATTACCAAGCTGTTCGTTGAGCTTTTGAATCTTGGACTGAAGATTATTGATCCAAGCCATACAGTCAGGACAAGCAATGTCCAACGCAATCTGGAAAGCGTACCCCTTGGCATTCGACGCAACTGAACGGAGCAACTGAACGAATTGGTCGGCGTTGATAAAGGAGAAGGAACCGCCGAAAAAGTCAATACCACCACAACCAGCCTTGAATGACGGCGCTTGCAGGTTGACCAATTCAGTATTCATGATCGGGCTTCTAACATATGCAGAGCCCCCCGACAAAACGCCGCGACGCTGCGTTTCGAAGACGCCGGGTCGGGAAACATTTGACATGTCGTTGAATACCGCGTCCATTTTATTCTGTAGGCCGCCGGCACTTGCCATAGGAACCGACATACTGGCCATCGTCATCGCCACTGCGACGGAAAGTAGTCTGAGTTTATTGCGTGAATTCAATTTGATCTCCGTCCTCCAACTGGCCGTGCGTCTGAGCCGCCTTGCCAAATAGAGCAATCAGTTTGGTTGGTTCAATGAAGTTCTGCTCGTCGGTGAACTTTTCCTTATCCTCATCCGACAACGCCATGACTGCTTCCGATTGTTCTTTTGAGCCGAACAAAGACGAGGGATCGGAAGCGGCTTTGAGAAGTTTCGGAAGCTCCTGACTCAAATCCGGTTGAGTATTGGGATTGATGAACGGTTGCGTTTCCTTGAGTTCTTCTTCCGTCACCCATCCTTCGCGAGCGGCAACCAACAAAATGCGCTTACGCAGATCGGCGTAAGACAGCACGGTTTGCCCTAAAGCGGAGAATTGCCCATCCTCATTCATCAAGAACATGGCTGGCGTAGCTCGCACCCCCAAGACTTGAGCCTGACCAGCATCCACTTTGGTGTTCTTGAATTGATGGCTTTGAAGCTGACCGCCGTCGATGCTAATGGCCAAAATATCGAACCCAAGTTCTTCCAGATACGCCAATAGTGGGGCTTGCCGCTCGCAATACACACAATCAGATTTGAAGAAGAAAAAGATCCCGGCCTTCTCAGAAACCTTGCGAAGCAAAGCGTCCGTGTTCTGATTAGCCGCACGATCAATGCTCGGATTCATAAAAGTAGCCAACGGACGGCGCATGCTTTCGTCGAGCAGAGCGTTACCGACCACCACCTGCTGCGCAACATCTGCGAACTTGTTAGCCCGGTCCATCGCAAATCGCTGCACAAGAAAATACGCTTGGACGTTTTCATGCGTAGGATTGTCCCAAGCACGCTCCTTGTACTTGGGAAGCATCTCCTGCACCCACTTCAAAGAGAAAGGTGCAGGCGGTTCGGCCTTCGCCTCCTTCAATGGTTCTGGCTTAGTTTCTTCCTTGGCCACTTCGGGCGGTGGAGGCGGCAATTCCTCCAATAGTTCTTCTTCAGGCACTGGATCCTGATACCAGTACCAGCCTTCAGCTCCGCTGTTGTAGAAGATGTTTGACGGATGATTGATAACGGATTCAGTCGCCGTCACGGCATAGGCAGACCCGAAACTCATCAACAAACAAGAAGTTAGAAGTGTTTTTTGAAACGCTCTGAGCATGACGCTCGTCCTCGACAAAGATTCGAGTTTGAGGTTACCGACACTTACAAGCTGGCTTGGCAGGCTTGTAAGCAAAAATGGCTTTTAAGAGCGTTTGCGAAGGCGCAAATCAATAGCGAGAAACGAGCTGAGGAGAGGCACGTTCGCCTCTGGTCTTGCGACCAGAGGCCCCTATTAGATTTTTAGGAAGGTTAGAACGCGCTCATTGAGGCGAGCAAGAGCGAAAGCGTCAAGACGAACTTGACAACCTTGCTCAAAACTCGGACAATGATGGCGTTGAGATCGAGTTGAAGCATAGATCTCAGCTCCTTAAAGACGGCCCTTATGCAACAAGGTGAGATGTGTTGCGGGGCCGTTTTGCTTTTTCAGGTTAACGAGGGATGTTCCCACGACTGCGGCAAGCAAACGAATCCGCAATAGCGAAACCTGAAACGCGTCTCAGTATTCTACACACGACCTCACCCGGAGTTTCATCCAACACCACGCCTTCAGCCCAAAGTTTCATCCGGTTGAAACTTTCGGAACATGGAGAACGAGAGAGAAATGAGGAGAGATACGAGAGAGAGGAGGCACGTTCGCCTCCAGCCTTGCGACTGGAGGCCCCTATTAGATTTTTGGAAGGGTTAGAACGCGCTCATCGAGGCGAGCAAGAGCGAAAGCGCCAAGACAAACTTGACAACTGCGCCCAAAACTCGGACAATGATGGCGTAGAGATCACAGGAACGCATGATCTACTACTCCTTAAAAAGCGGCCCGCATACAGTAAGTGGAACGACTGTATTGGGCCGTTTTGCTTTTTCAGGTTAACGAGGGGTTTCCCACGATTGCGGCAAGCAAAAAATCCGCAATGGCAAACCTGAGCGTCGACGCACATTCTCGCACGCATTGCTTCGTGTTGCCACACCTCACCTCCGACCAGAGTTTCATCCGGTTGAAACTTTCAGCCAACACCGCACCTCCGGCCAGAGTTTCATCCGGTTGAAACTTCATCCGACGCCCCACCTGCAGCCCGGAGTTTCATCCGGTTGAAACTTTCAGCCAACACCGCACCCTCGGCCAGAGTTTCAACTGGTTGAAACTTTCAGCCAACGCCACACCTCCGGCCAGAGTTTCAACTGGTTGAAACTTTCATCCAACGCCACACCTCCGGCCAGAGTTTCATCCGGTTGAAACTTCATCCGACGCCGCACCTCCGGCCAGAGTTTCAACTGGTTGAAACCTTCATCCAACACCACACCTCCGGCCAGAGTTTCAACTGGTTGAAACTTCATCCGACGCCGCACCTGCAGCCCGGAGTTTCATCCGGTTGAAACTTTCACCCGACCCCACGCCTTCAGCCAGAGTTTCAACTGGTTGAAACTTTCATCCAACGCCACACCTTCAGCCGGAGTTTCAACTGGTTGAAACTTTCAGCCAACACCCCACCTTCAGCCCGGAGTTTCATCCGGTTGAAACTTCATCCGACGCCGCACCTCCAGCCAGAGTTTCAACTGGTTGAAACTTTCATCCAGCGCCCCACCTTCAGCCGGAGTTTCATCCGGTTGAAACTTGCGAGCAACGTCATGCAATACGAGCCTTGAAAGCGGTTCTAGCTTCTTCAACCACAAACTTCCTGAGCTAAGTCGCGCTATCCTTCAGTGAACCATGCCTAATTCGCGGTAGAAATTCCGACTTCGAAATGTTTGAGTCGCAAGTTCGGTTGCGGAATCTAGGCGAGCCAATCTTTCAAGGCAAAGCAAACCATTTGAAAGTATTATCACGCCTGTGATAACATACGTTCAACCCAATCAGTCATCATTCCTTTCAGGATTATTCAATGTCCACAGTCATCTCCTTTACAAACCAAAAAGGCGGCGTCGGCAAGACCACCTTCTCTACTCAGTTCGCCTACTATTTGGCAACCACCAAGAAAAAGAAAGTGCTGTTCATTGATATGGATGCACAGGGCAGTGCCTCTGAAACGCTCTTGGCGGGTACTGCTCTGACGGGAACGCCATCAGAACATCTCTTCAACAATGACCTCGATTCTCTGACGGTGCAAACGACCGAGCAGGGTATTGATCTGATTGGCTCGAATCAGTCGGCAGAAGCATATGATGTTGAAGCCCTGCCGATCGAACAGGTGATGAACCCGCACAAATGGGTCTCTCCCATTCTCAAAAACTACGACTATGTAATCATTGACTGTCCTCCTTCTTTGGGCCGTCGCCTTATCGGGTCGTTGATTTTGACGGACTTCGTGATCTGCCCCATCAAGCTCTCCGGCTACGCCGTTTCCGGCTTGAAGAGCTTGTTCTCGACACTGATCCAGGTTCAAAACAGTGTTAATCCGAATCTGAAAATTCTCGGCATTGCCGTCAATGAATATCAGGGGACCGCTGTTCAACGCGATGCGCTAAACGCCGTCAACGAAGCTCTTCCCGGCTATCTCTTTGAAAGCAAGATCCGGTCGCGCTCTCCGATTGACATTGCATCGCGTGGGAAGCCCATCGCAGAAGTACGAAACGGGCAACGCGCAGCAGAAGAGTTGCACGACCTCTTCGAAGAAATGCTCAAGCGTATCGCAGAAAAACAGTAACACCCAAATTTCTCAAACTAAGGCCATCTCGTTTTGACGAGGTGGCTTTGGCACACCTTGGATATTGACTATGCCGAGCCCTCTTCTCAACAGTCTCACCTCCCTTTCACAACTTGGTCAGGTCATTCACGACAAATCCGAAAAAGGGAAAGCCTTCCAAACGCTGGCCGTGGATCGCATTTACAGCAAGGCCCAACCTCGTACAGTGTTCGAAAACCTCGAAGAACTTGCCGAAAGCCTGAAAGAACTCGGGCAACAACAACCCATCGTCGTCAGTCCCGACAACAAGGGATACTACGTCATCGAACAGGGTGAACGTCGTTGGAGAGCTGCCAAACTTGCCGGCCTCATCACGCTTGACTGCATGGTGATGAATCGCGAAAAGGATGGCGAAACCGACCGTATGTTGCGCCAGCTAACGGAAAACATCCAGAGAGATGAGATGACACTGTGGGACTTGTCTCACGCAATCGCCGCCCTTGTTTGTCAGGACATGACGGTTCGGCAGATTGCAAAGAAGTTAGGCAAGGCCGAGTCCTACATCAGCACCCTGAATGCGATTGCGGTGTTGCCGAAGGAACTGGAGGTACTCGTTAAGAAACGGCATCTTCAAGATGCTCAATCCGTTAGAAAACTCCAAAAGCTCTATCAAGAAGATCCACGGGTTGTCTCAGACCAAATCGAAGAATGGTCTAAGAACGATGACTTTACGATCAGCCGGGCTCAGGTGGCGGATTTTATACAGAGTCTTGGAAATTCCGAGGGAGAATCTCAGCCGCAGAATGACGATGATGCATCTGAGCGTAGCGAAGATTCTGATTCAGAAACGGTGGCTCTTAAGCAGAAGGAGCCTCTGGATGGCACTCTTCCGGAGGGTTGTCGAACCGTATCTCCGGCCAAACTCAAAGTCGAGGTCCAATGGAACGGCAATGCGGGATGGCTGACGCGTGGTGTCGTGCCGCCAGAAGGGAAGCTCTGCATTACGCTGGCCACTTCCGAAGAAACGATCCTTGTCGAAGCTACCGATGTTGAAGTCCTCGGCGTGACGGCGAGGTGAGACATGCTCGGCGGAAAGAATGCAGAGATGTTTGGCCTGATGTTTGAAATTCTAGTGCAGCTCGACGGCGGGAAAAAAAGCCGCCGTGAGTTGAGCGAAGGATTGGGCGTCGGGCCGCAAGTCATCGGTCGTCAGATCAAGCTCCTACGGAACGTGTTCAAGGTAACGATCAAATCTTCCCCAGCAAATGGTTATGAACTTGAGGACTGGGGCATCCTAAACAAAGCTGTGTTCATGGAATATTACGCTAGGGGGCATAATGGCGACATTTCGTCAGTTCAAAAAGTCGCGCAATCCCCTGTCACACAGGGCTAGCGAATGTTTTCACCTCTTTGACGGCGCGTTTTAATCCACTCTTTTTGTCGAACAGCTACCATCCACACATAAGTCTCAAGGCATTTACATCTAGACCTTAGGGTGAAAATTGCGACTTCTCATGGACATACGTGCTGACTATTGGCATTACCCGTTCAATAGTTTTACGACAACTAGGTACCAGAACTCCACCACCCAACAAAATGACGGTTTTTTTGGGTGATGGAGTGCGAGGCGACCAAATGACTAACAATTCCTCTTTTCCGATTGTTGCTGTCAATGACACCGTTGAGGTGCTTGATGTCGAGTCGGCAGACACGCAGCGAGGGCATTTTGCCGTCGGTCGCATGCGTGCACCATCAGATTACGTCAGTCCGGAAAACGCAGCCGATCAGTATCTCGCCACGCTCGGCTCTCAAGCCTCCATCTGCACCGTTCGCTCCAAGCTCAATCAAGTGGCCAAGTGGTTCAAGTACCCCGACTACCAGCATTGTGACTGGCACCTCATGCGCTATGACAATGTGGTGAAATTCATTGCGCACCTGAAGGAATCCGGCCTCCAGACCGTTACGATCAACGCCTACCTCTGCGCCATGAAGGGGGTGGCACAGACGGCATGGAACCTCGGACAGGTGTCCGACCATGATCTCATGCGTATCAAGGCCATTAAGCAGGTGCGCGGCTCCCGGAAAATGGCGGGCAAGGCGCTTACCCGACAAGAATCGAAGGCCATGCTCTCTAAGTGCGAAGGCACCACCCCTCAGTTCATTCGAGATCGAGCCATCTTGCTTCTCCTTCTCGGATGTGGCCTGCGACGAGCCGAAATCACGCGCATCGAACTCAAGAACGTCTTCCTAGACGAAGCTCGGATTCGTCTGGTAGGCAAAGGGAATAAGGAGCGTGACGTTTTCATGAACGATGTAGTGCTCGATGCTGTCGCCCGGTGGCTCGCTATTCGCAAGCAGGTCATTACGGACTGGAATGCCAAATACCCGTACAAGACCGGCAATGCCGGCGACGGTACGATCGGCTTCCTCTTCGGAAAATGGACGCGCCACTACTCTTATCTAATTGTGGATCGACCGCTCAATCCCTGGACGATCGGTGACATTGTGAAGAAATACAAGAGCGAGGCAGAAGAAATTGCCGCCGGACTCAAGACCGTAACCACTCATGATTTGCGTCGAACCTTTGCCACTCGTCTCCTTGAAAAGAATGTGGACATTACCACTGTGAAAAATCTCATGGGACACAGCAGTATTACCACGACAACTCTTTATGATCGCCGGGGAGATGAAGCGATGCGTCGCGCAACTAAAGAAGTCGATCTTTAAAATACGCATCTTCAAACCCCATCAAATATCTCGTTGGCATTGCAAATAAAAAAAGCCGACCCAAAACAATATTGTTGGGTTCGGCTTTTGTTTTATTTCCCAGATTTAACGGATTAAGAATAACCCCTTGATATACAAAAACAACTTCTTTTTCGCCTAAAAACAACTAACAGTCCAGAAAGTTAGAATTGTGCGGTAATAAAGGCTTTAAGCCAACGGCTCATGCCTTCACCCAATTTGGCGAAAAGTTCCCACCACTGAAGAGGTTCATTCGGCTCCTTTTCAAGAGTTTTGTCTTCTTCACTGACTTCAACATTGTCAGAAAAGAATTGAGCTCTCAAATCGGAAAGATTAGTTTCAAGCGTATGCAGATTGGATTGAAGTTCTTCGGTAATACCTTCGAGACTTTCACGATGCTCCTGCTGCAGAGCCTTGTCGGCTTCCCGTTTGTTCTTGCGCCAAGCCCATGGTGGAACAGCTCCGGACGATTGCCAAAGCCCTATCTGGCCAGCGCGCGCATCGGCCTCAGCCGTCTTGTAGGCGTAGCGCCACTCTGACGGGATCTGAAGCCCATAATTAGCATAGAACCACGCATAGCCGCGCTCTAACATGAACAAGCCTACATCGTTGCCATTTACTGCTACAGAAGCCAAGACGCGCCCGTAACGGTCCTTCTGCTCGGTATTGAGAATGACAGCCCTGCCATTGACCAACTTGTCGAGCGCGATGCGCGCCTCGCCTCCAAATTCCTGATCTGCTTCGGGTGCATCAATGCCACGAATCCGAACGCGAATTTCATCGTCGGCGGTAATCACCTGCAAGGTGTCGCCATCAATCACACGGTCAACTCGACCGTGGATGATTTCGGCATGAATGGCCGTACTGACACAGGTCGCCAGAGTCGCCGCACATAAAACATATCGAAGCTGCATTTTTGAAGACGTGAAGAGGTCAAATGTCCTCATTCTAGGAAGCCTGAAAAGACAAAAATGCGCGTCAGGTAGGAAAAGTTGCTTTCTAGTGTGCCAATTCCATATTGCGTTCGCCTTAAGCTGTGTTTATCAGAACTTCAACGAACCTACAAGAGGGCTAAATGACAATCAAAGAAGGGATAGCCTACGACATCAACACTGCTCCGGAGCACATCGACCTCAAAGCTGAGGATATGATGGCAACCTTCAACATCGGTAAGACAGCATTGTGGCGTTGGGTCAAACAGAAGATTTTGCCTCCGCCCTATGAATACAGAAGCCAAGCAGCGCATTGGACCATTGGGCAAATTCGTGACTGGAAAACTGCTAGAGCCAAGGCTTTAACGCAAAAACTCCAAGACGAGATGATCAGAGAATGCCAAGCGCAGACCTTAGCCCGCCGTCATGAGGTCAACGAGTTCGACTTCATTTAACCAAGATCTGCACAAACAACAGCCTGCCAGATGGCAGGCTGTTGTTTTTTTTCCACAAAGTGCCCCCTCACAAGGAGTCGAAGGGAACTACAACGAAACAGATTCGAAGGCGATTTCCTGTGGGGCAATTTGTGGGGCAACCATGAAAAACCTCCCGTTTCACCCTATTCCCAGAATCGCTATTCGACCTGCGCAATTCATAGCACACTCATTTCCCTTGTGCCTCTAGCGCCTTACCCCAGACATCACCCCAGCTTCCCGTAAGAGAACCTTTGGCATAGTCAACAACCCGATTCTCGAAAAAGTTTGTGTGCGACACGCCCAACATTGCATCTACCCACGGAAGCGGATTCTTTTTGATACCGAAGATACCCTTCATGCCAAGACCGATGAGGCGGCGGTCGGCGATGTAGCGGATGTAGCTGCGGACCTCCTCGCGGGTGAGGCGGCGCATTTCAGAGACGCCGAAGGCGAGGTCAATGAAGCGGTCCTCGAGTTCGACCATGGTTTCGGCGATGCCGTAGATCTTGGCCTTGAGGGCGTCGTTCCAGAGTTCGGGGTTCTCGACGATGTACTCGCGGAAGAGCTTCGTCATGGACTCGGTGTGGAGCGTCTCGTCGGCGATGGACCAGGCGATGATCTGGCCCATGCCCTTCATCGTGCCGTTTCGCGTGAAGTTGAGCAGCATGACGAAGGACGAAAAGAGCTGCATGCCCTCGGTGAAGGCCGAGAAGGCGGCGATCTGTGCGGCGAGGTCGCGGCTGTCCTCGGCGACTTCGTTGAAGAAGTCGTGCTTGGCGGCCATGGCCTCGTACTGCAGGAACTCGTTGTAGATGGACTCGGGGAGCCCGATCGTCTCGATGAGGTGCGAGTAGGCGGCGATGTGCACGGCCTCGCGCGCGGCGAACGACGAGAGCATCATTCGGACCTCGGGCTGACCGAAGCGCGGGAGGTAGTGGTTGACGTAAGCGCCCGAGACGTCGATGTCACCCTGGGTGAAGAAGCGCAGGATCTTCGTGAGGAAGTCGCGCTCGCTGTCGGTAAGCTTCTGGCCGTAGTCTTTGACGTCCTCGAGCATGGGCACTTCGGTCCAGAGCCAGTGCATCTGCTCGGACTGCATGAAGGCCTCGTAGGCCCAGGGGTACTTGAAGGGCTTGAAGCAGGTGCGGGTCGAAAGGAGCCCGCCGGCGGTGTTCTTGTCGGTCATGATGTGGTTCCCTCCGGTCAGCCTTCGCAGGCGAGGCAGGTGGTGTTGTCGGCGACGGCCTGCATGCTGATCTGATCCTCGATGCGGCGGCGCTCGACCTGGACGCCGACTCGGTCCGCCTTGCGGAGCTTGTCGGAGCGGTTGTAGTAGAGGCTCTTGAGGCCCTTCTTCCAGGCGGAGAAGTGGCAGGCGTGCAGATAGGCGATCGAGACGTCGGGCGGGAAGAAGAGGTTCACGCTCTGGCCCTGGTCGATGAATGCCTGCCTGTCGGCGGCAAGTTCAATGATCCAGCGCTGGTCGAGTTCGATGGCGGTCTTGAAGACGTCGCGCACTTCCTTCGGAAGGTCCTCACGGTGCTGCACGGAGCCATCATGGGCGATGATGTCGGCCCAGACGTCATCCGTGTCAAGGCCGCGCTTTGCGAGCTCGGCCTTGAGAAAGCGGTTCTTCACGATGTAGGCGCCGGAGATCGTATCCTGACGGTAGATGTTGGCACGATAGGGCTCGATCGAGGGACTCGTGCCGCCCATGATGAGGGACGAGGAGGCATTGGGCGCGACGGCCATGCGGTGCGAGAAGCGGCGCATGACGCCGGAGTCGGCCGCGTCGGGACAGGGGCCGCGCTCGGCGCACAGGCGCGCGTCGGCCTTTTCGACCGCTGCGGCGATGTGCCTGAACATGTCGCGGTTCGTGAACTTGGCGGCGGCGGACTCGAAGGCGATGCCGCGCTTCTGCAGATAGGCGTGAAAGCCCATGGCGCCGAGGCCCACGCTGCGCTCGCGCATGGCGGAGTAGCGCGCGCGGCGGATGCCGTCGGGCGCGTGCTCGATGAAGTACTGGAGCACGTTGTCGAGGAACTCCATCGCGTCGTCGATGAACTGCTCGTTGCCGCGCCACTCGTCGTAGTACTCGAGGTTGACGGAGGAGAGGCAGCAGACGGCCGTGCGGTCCTTCGAGGTCGGCAGGAAAATCTCGGTGCAGAGGTTGGAGCCGTGAATGGAGAGCCCCTTGTCCTTGAGCCAGGAGGGCAGCGCGCGGTTGGCCGTGTCGGTGAAGACGAGATAGGGCTCGCCCGTGTGCATGCGCATCTCAAGGAGGCGCTGCCAGAGGTCGCGGGCGGAGACGGTCGCGACGACCTCGCCCGTGGTCGGGTGACGAAGATCCCAGGAGTCGTCCGCATCGGCGTCGCGCATCGAGGCCTCGATCTTCTCCATGAAGGCGTCGGTGATGTTGACGCCGTGGTGCAGATTGAGGGCCTTGAGGTTCTGGTCGCCCGTGGGCTTGCGCATCTCGATGAACGGAATGATATCCGGATGGTCGATCGAGAGGAAGGCGGCGTAGGAGCCGCGGCGGGTAGAACCCTGACGGTAGGCGAGGCAGGAGGCGTCGTAGACCTTGAGGTGCGGCATCACGCCCACGGACTTCTCGTCGGCCGAGCGGATGCCGACGTGGATGCCCACGCCGCCGCCGAGCATGGAGAGGCGGTTGACCTCGGAGAGCGTCTCGATGAGGCCTTCGGCGCTGTCGTCCATGTAGGAGAGATAGCACGAGACGGGAAGCCCGCGGCCCGTGCGGCCGAAGGCGAGAATGGGCGTCGCAAAGGAAAGCCAGTGGCGGCTTGCGTATTCGTAGATGCGGGCGGCGTGCTCCGGGTTCGAGCCGAAGGTCTCGGCCACGAACTTGAAGCGCTCCTGCGGACTCTTCTCGTCCGCGCGCATGTAGCTTTCGCGAAGGCGCATGAGCCCGAGCTCATCAAAGAGCGCGTCGCGGCTCTGATCGATCTGAACGGCCATCGATGGGGTTCCTTTCAAAAGGGATTTCGGAATTTCGTGGAATCCTGGCAGATGTCTGCGGCAGAGGCGCCTGGAGGCACACCCACAACATCTTGTGGTTTGAAGCGTGAACGGACACAAGAACTTGCGTCCGTGAAGTGAGTCTCATAGTACAGAGAAACCCGCCCGCGCGCCAATAAGGGAGGCCTAACCGGACAATAAGGATTATTTACGAGGCCTGTGCGACGGGACTTTGCACGCTTTTCAGAGGAACCAGGCTGTTTGACCTATTGCGCGAATGCGGTATGGAGGCGTAGAGTATGCGGAAGCGGCGCCTCGAACGGCACCTGCAGTTCAAGATCAATCAAAAGATCAATCAGATTTGGAAACGGAAGTCATCATGACGCACGCCTTCAACGCTCAGTCTCTTCTTTGGTGGTGGCACCCCCAGCAAGCGGGTACCGGCCAGAGATAGTCACGAGCGCAAGAACGCAAGTCAACAGTTTCCCCACAACCCGCGGATGTCGAATCAGCGGGTTTTCTTTTATCCAGTCTCTCCCTCCGGTTCGGCAACCGCAAGCACCAGACAAAGGTTTTGCGATGTCAAGCCCAGTTCTCCCCCTCATCAGACAACCGCTCCTGAAGACCCTCAAGCCCGAGGCCAGGCCCTGGCCCGGCTTTCTCCGCGCCCCCGTCGGCATGGCCGGAATCCCCGCGGGACGCCTCCCCTGAAGCGTCCGCGAAAACACAGGATCAACTGAAAGTCAACTGGAAACCAACGGAAAAAGCCGACCGAAAATGAAAGGAGCACGAAATGGATGCCCGACTTGAAACCCTCTACCGCATGCAGCCCCTGAGCGCTGCCGAAACCGACGCCCTCTTCACCGAGGTCTTTGCAGGCAGCATGAGCGAGCCTGAGCTTGCGTCCCTTCTCACCGCCCTGAAGATGAAGGGCGAGACGCCCGACGAAATCCGCGGAGCGGCCGCCGCGATGCTGCGCGCCGCGAGGCCCTTCCCGAAATCCGCCTTCGAGGTGGGCGAGATCGTCGGCACGGGCGGCGACGGCGCGGGCACGATCAACGTCTCGACGATGACGGCGCTCGCCGCGGCGGGCGCAGGTCTCAGGATCGCCAAGCACGGCAACCGCGGCGTGTCGTCCCCGTCGGGCGCCTCGTCGCCCAGTCCGGCATCCGCACCCACGCCGACGTCGAGCGCGTCGCACGCGCGGCCCGCGTCTTCCTCGTGGGCTCCGTCCTCAATCAGGCCGACGACGTCTCGCTCGCCGTGAGAAGACTCGTCTTCGGCGAAATGAAGGTCTGTGGCATCACACGGGCCGACGATGCGACCAGGGCCGCGCTCGAGGACTTTTCCGCAGCAGGCGTCGTGCTCGCGAAGCGCTCACCCAGAGCGGTCACACCCGAAGGACTCGCGGTCCTCTCGAATGAGATCAAGGAACGCACGAAGGCCCTCGGCCTCACGATGCCCGTCACGGCCGTCGTCGACACAGACGAAACGGACGTTCTCCGGGCCATCGCCTCGCCCGCCGCCGCAGACGCCTTCACGCCCCTACAGATCCACGGTGACGTGACGGACGCAGACCTCGAAGGACTTCGTGTCCTGTTTCCAGGAAAGGCCCTCCATCTCGCGGGCGGACTCACGCCCGAAAACGCACGGACCGCCGCGGCTGCGGGTGCGGCGGGGCTCGACGCGAACTCGGGCGTCGAGTCGGCGCCGGGTCTCAAGGATCCGCGCCTTCTGGCCCTCTTCGCGGGCGCCGTGCGGTGATGCCCCCGACGCAGACCTGAAAACCGAACACACTGAACTACACAGAACCGAACTCGAAAAAGGAATCTCCATCATGCTGCTCAATCCCTACTTCGGCCAATACGGCGGCCAGTTCGTCCCCGAGCTTCTCCTTCCCGCCCTCGACCAGCTCGAGCGCGCCTACGTCGACGCGAAGGACGATCCCGCCTTCAGGACGGAGCTCGACCGCCTGCTGACGACCTATGCGGGCCGTCCGACGCCGCTCACGAGGCTCACGCGCCTTACGGAGGGCACGAAGACGACGATCTACCTCAAGCGCGAGGACTTGCTGCACGGCGGCGCCCACAAAACGAACCAGGTGCTCGGCCAGGCGCTCCTCACGAAGCGCATGGGCAAGACCCGCGTGATCGCCGAGACGGGCGCGGGCCAGCACGGCGTCGCCACGGCGCTCGCCTCGGCCCTATTCGGCTTCAAGTGCAGGATCTACATGGGCGCCAAGGACGTTGAGCGCCAGAAGCCCAACGTCTTCAGGATGGAGCTCATGGGCGCCGAGGTCGTGCCCGTCACGGCGGGAAGCGGCACGCTCAAGGAGGCCTGCAACGCGGCCCTTCGCAACTGGGCCGAATCCTTCGAGGACACGCACTACATGCTCGGCACCGCCGCGGGCCCTCATCCCTTCCCGACGATCGTGCGTGAGTTCCAGAAGGTGATCGGCGAGGAGGCCCGCGCCCAGTTCGCCGAGGCCGAGAACGGACTCCTGCCCGACGCCGTCATCGCCTGCGTGGGCGGGGGCTCCAACGCCATCGGCCTCTTCACGGACTTCAGGCCCTTCGAAGACACCCGCCTTATCGGCGTCGAGCCCGCGGGCATGGGCATCGCCTCGGGCAAGCACGGCGTCACGCTCGGCGAGGGTCAGCTCGGCATCTTCTTCGGCGCGCGCTCCTACAACATGCAGACGCCCGAAGGCCAGATCAACGAGTCGTACTCGATCTCGGCCGGCCTCGACTTCCCGTCGGTCGGCCCCGAACACGCCCACCTCAAGTACACGGGCAGGGCCGAGTACGTGAGCGTCACCGACCGCGAAGCCCTCGGCGCCTTCCTCGAACTCTCCCTCAAGGAAGGCATCATCCCCGCGCTCGAAAGCTCCCACGCCCTCGCCTACGCGCTCAAGATGGCCCGCGCGGAACCTGAAAAGGAACAGAAGCTCGTCGTCAACCTCTCGGGCCGAGGCGACAAGGACATCTTCCAGGTGGCCGCGAGGCTCGAGGCCGACGGCTGCCTGAAGGACGGCCGCCTCAGCTCCGACGCACTCGGAGCCTACGCCGACTGAGATGCGGAAAAAGACTACGGAACACACAACGGAAACACTGCTGAATGAGAGACGCCATGACCGAACGCTTTGAAAACCTCTTCGCCCGACTCGCCCAAAGGCGCGAGGGCGCATTCGTCCCCTTCGTGAACCTCTGCGACCCCGATCCCGAGACCTCGCTCGCCGTTCTCGAAACGCTCGTCGCCTCGGGCGCCGACGCGCTAGAGCTCGGGATCCCGTTCTCCGACCCGTGCGCCGACGGCCCCGTCGTCGAGGCCTCCGCCGACAGGGCCCTCGCCAACGGCGCCACGCCCGCACGCTGCCTCGACGTACTGCGCAGGTTCAGGACCGCACATCCCGAGACGCCCGTCTGCCTCATGCTCTACATCAACCTCGTCGCGACCCCCGGCGTCAGGCGCTTCATGCAGGCCGCCGCCGACGCGGGCGCAGACGCCGTGCTCATTCCCGACCTCCCGACGAGCATGCGCGAGGCCGAGCCCGAATGGGACGAGGCCGCCCGCGAGGCGGGCCTGCACCTCGTCGCCATCGTGCCGCCCAACGCCTCCGACGAGCGCGTCGCAAGAATCGCGGGACTCACGAGCGGATACACCTATCTGCTCTCGCGCGTCGGCATCACCGGCACCGACCACGCCTCGGGCACGCCCGCAGAGCGCATCATCCGCGACCTCGAGAGGGCCAAGGCCCCGCCCACCCTGCTCGGCTTCGGCATCTCCACGCCCGGACACGTCAGGCGCGCGCTCGAAGCGGGCGCCGCAGGCGTCATCGTGGGCTCCGCCCTCGTGAAGATCGTCTCCGAACACCTCGGCGACAGGGACGCCATGCTCAAGGCCCTCGGCAGCGCCGCCGCCTCCTTCAAGGCCGCCACGCGAACGGCCTGAAGAACCATGGACCACGCATGAGCATTCCAAATGTTTTTAGATTATTAAAAAAGGGGCACCCGCAGACGAAAACTTCTGCTGGCGCCCTGCCTTCTTCACAAGAAACAGCGTCTAAACGCCTGCAACGCGGTTGCAAAAGATGTCTGACGTCCAACAGTCGCGTCACGCAAGCAGAAAACACTTGCAATTAGAGGATGGTACATGATAGGATGTATCTAACAAATCAAACGACGGCATCCCGGAGGCAGGCGAACCCGCCGCCCCGAAAGCTCCCGTCCTCTTGAAGGAGAAATTCTCATGAACGACATCGTGATGGTCAACGACGCCAACGTCGAATCCGTGATTGCAGCCGACAAGCCCGTGATTCTCGCCATCGGCGCGAGCTGGTGCCCCGACTGCCGCCGCGCCCAGCCCTTCTTCACGCAGCTCGCGGCTGTCAACGCCGAACGCGCCGTCTTCGCCTCCTGCGACTCCGAGCAGAATCCGCAGGTCGTCGCGAAGTACGCCGTGCAGCACATCCCGACGATGGTCGCGCTCAAGGGCGGCAGGGAAGTCGACCGGATCGTCGAGGTGAAGACGCCGGGCGAGCTCAAGGCCTTCGTCGAGCGCAACATCTGACGCCCGCACAAGTCCTTCTCAGGATCTCCCGATCCGAGATATCTTTTTGAGGCACCCGCAGGACAAGACGTCTGCGGGTGCCTTTTTGTCTGAAAAATTCGTTGCACTGACATAGGAAGTCCTCAGTTCCGCCCATGTCTGCGCTAATTTTCACTTCTTAGACTTCAGTCCGATTCCGAACAGTGCGCCGCGGCAAGCGAGCCGCTCTCCCGCGCACCGGCAACTGCAACTGTTTGAAGAGGTTTTGACAATGAAGATCAAGAACACCACTGCCGCCATTCTCGCCGCTGCCGCCATGACGGCCGCCACCACCGCCTGGGCCGTCGACGCCGCCCCCGCATCCGTCCCGCAGATCACGGAAAACGCGCAGCCGCAGGTTGGCATGAGCGCCGCAACTGCTGCGGCCGAAGAGGCCTACGGCGGACAGACCCGCTCCGCCCGCCTGCACATGAGCCGCGAATACGGTCCCGTCTTGGACGTCCGCGTGGTGAAGGACGACGGCACTAACGTCCACACCTTCGTGGACGCGCAGACGGGCAAGGTGGTCGCCGCCGACGAATTCGGCATCGGCGAAGGTCGCCACATGTTCGACGGCCGAGGATACGGCCACCGCGATCACGACCGGGGCGACTGCGGCTTCGGCTTCGGTCACGGCTTCGGGTTCCATGGCGGCCGCGCCTGCTGGTGATGAATGATTCCGGCGCACGATGAGGCGCCCGAAATACAGGGATGAAGAACGGGAGCGGACTCGGAGCCGGCTCCCGTTCTTTGCTTTTGGGAACGAAGGCTTTGGAAAACCCGCCCTCAGGAGAAAACCGTGAAGACCGCGAGCGCGAGGAAGAGCACAGCGCTGCCGCGGTTGAGCCAGAGCGAAAATGCGGGGCTCTGCAGCTTCTTCGCCGCAGCGCCCGCCGCCCAGGCGATGGCCGAGAAGACGACGAAGGTGGCGAGGATGAAGGTGAGGCCCTGCACGACCATCTGAAGGACCAGAGCCCAGCCCGTCGTGCCGGGTGCGACGAACTGCGGGAAGAAGGCAAGGAAGAAGATCTGCACCTTCGGGTTCGTGATGTTCATGATGAGGCCGCGGCGCCAGAGTTGCACGGGCGAGAGCTCGACGGCGCGCTCCGTGCCGACGGGATCGGCCGCGTGGGTCCATGCACCCCAGGCAAGATAAAGAAGATAGGCGGCGCCCGCGAGCTTGATCGCCATGAAGAGTGCAGGAACGGCCGCGACGACGGCTGCAAGGCCACAGGCCGCGAAGAACGTCTGCAGCACCAGACCGGTCATGAGGCCGAACACGACGGTGACGCCCGCTCGCACGCCGTAGACGGCGCTCTGCGCGAGCACAAAGAGATTGTCGGGACCGGGAGCGGCAGAAAGCAGCAGGCTCGCGCCGAGGAATGTGAGCCAGACGGAGAAGGTCATGATGAGGGCCTGTTGTGCGTTGTGCAGTGTTGTTGTGTTTTGGCGGACCGTGCGGAAATGCACGGGACAAAAAAACCCGCAGCGGGCTACGGGAAGAGGCTTGGGCCTGCCGCACTGCGGGGAAACAGCAAGCTTCATATTGCGCGAGCTTCACCGGTTGAGCCAGGAGGTAATGATGCAACACGGGAGCTCGAGAGAGAAGCGCAAGTGCTTGCTTGAATCATCATAGAACAAGCATCCGCACTCAAGCCCCTTCTTTGAACGGTTCTTGCGGCACGTCAGGAAAGGCCAACGGACGGGTTTATTACTGCAGGTCCTTCATAGTAAAATGGATTTTTCCCTTCCGATTCAGGGACCTCCGGCGAGGCCCCGTCCTCTTCCCTCCTTGTCCTCCCATCAAAGCCACCAGACGGTGCTCCAGGGCGACAGCGCCTCCTCCACGTCCGCGGCGGACGAAACCGTCTGAACGAGCGGGCGTCCCTGCGAATCGAGGGGAGGATTCTCAAGAAGCCTGATCGCCCACGGCTCGCCCTCCTCGACGATCGAGTGCCACAGCAGCACGGGGTGTCCAAGCTCGAGCGAGAACGCGACCTCGCGCAGGGTGCTCGAGCCCTCCTTTCCCGCCATCACCAGACTTCCGAGCCCGAGGGCCGCGATCGCGCGGTTGCGTGCGCGAAGGCTCTCCGCGCGCTCCTCGTCCGTGAACGAGAGTCCGTTCACCTGAGGGGCGAGCGAGATGAGCAGGCCGTATTCGGCGATGCGGCGCGCAAGGCGCGCGTTGGCGGGCGGCCAGGGCTGCGAGAGCGGCGTCCCCATGACGGCGATGGTGCGCCCGACCGTGCCCGACGGACTCCTCGCCTCGAGCGCGCCCTCGTGGGCGGCGGTGTCGATGCCTGCGGCAAGCCCCGAGACGACGACGGCCCCGCGTGCGGCAAGCTCGCGGGCGACGCGACGCGCATCGGCGCGGGCTGAGTCGGACGCATCCCTCGAACCCACTATCGAGACGCGCAGCTGGCGCTCGGTGAGCGACAGGTCGCCTTCGTGCACGAGCACGGCGGGATGCTCCTCAAGGGCGGCAAGCTCGGGCGGATAGGAGGGATCGGAGGCGGCGACGAGCTTCGTGCCATCGGGGAGCGTCTCGTCGAGAAGACGCACGACCACTTCGCGACCCGCGCGTTCAAAGGGGCGCTTTTCAAGCGTGACGAGCATGTCAAAGGCGTCGGTGGGGATCTTGTGCATGGTTTCTCCTTGACGGATCGGGGAGCAGAACGCCGATGAAAGGCCTAGTTGGGGGCAACTGGTCCGGAACACATGCCTGAAACGCCGTTTTTGCGGGGACGCGCGGCATTGGCCGGCCCTCGACTGTCCGTCTTCATGCAGTTCATCATAAGGGCCTCGTCCGATCAGTACCATTGGGTCTTTTGCCAAACGGGTTTACCCACTCGGGGAAAGCCCCATCAACACTACCACTCAGAGGGTATACCTGACCACGTTTCCCCCTATCATCAAATGCACCCGCATTCTGCGCAAGCTCCTCGCGCCGACATCATTCCACCCGCCGCCCGCCCATTTAAATAAGGGATCTAACCTACCTCTATATGGGTATTTCAACCTATTGAAAGCGGCACTTTTTTCCTCTTCTTCCCTCTCTCAGTGCGCTTTATTGCAAACGTTTGCGTTACGGCAAATTTCAGGGCGTCTTAACATGGGACTCTCCTCTATATTTAGGGCTGGAAAAAAAGCCGGACCTGTTGTCCGGCACACAATTTCCCGAATGCCCGCTAGGAGAGGTCCGAAGAAGACCGGCGGGGGTTCGGAAGACTTGAGATAGGAGAACTTTCCATGAAGAAGATTCTGGTTGCCACTGCTGTCGCCGCCGCCTTCGGCGTTTCCGGCGTTCAGGCTGCCGAAGACATCACCGTCGACGTCGCCGTGATCGGCGCGGGAGGCGCAGGCCTTTCCGCCGCAGTGGAAGCCGCCAACCTCGGCGCCAAGGTCGTCGTCGTTGAAAAGATGGGCATGCCCGGCGGCAACACGATTCGCGCCGCTGGCGGTCTCAATGCTGCCGGCACGGCCCTGCAGCAGGCCAAGGGCACGAAGGACTCCGTTGAAATCGCCTACTTCGACACGATGAAGGGCGGTCACTGGAAGAACGATCCCGAACTCGTTCGCACGCTTGTTTCCGGCGCTGCCGGCTCCGTCGAATGGCTCCTCGCCCTCGGCGGCGACCTGCGCGACGTCGGCCTGATGGCCGGCGCCTCCCAGCCCCGCACGCACCGCCCGACCGGCGGCGCCCTCGTCGGTCCTGAAGTCGTCAAGACCCTCTACAATGCCGCCAAGGCCCGCCAGATCGACATGCGCATGAACACGCAGGCCACGAAGATCCTCATGAAGGACGGCAAGGTCACGGGCATCCAGGTCACGAACAAGAAGGACGGCACCTACACGATCCACGCCAAGGCCGTCGTTGACGCCGCCGGCGGCTTCGGTGCCAACAACGACCTCGTCTCCAAGTACGTGCCCCGCCTGAAGGGCTTCGCCACGACGAACCATCCGG
>OLZF01000629.1_pt1 | contig 34132 bp, 29 predicted proteins | sample 1674391 | NCBI WGS metagenome assembly OLZF01 (sample SAMEA103958166, study PRJEB25191) | human gut metagenome | biome: human-associated habitat [ENVO:00009003]; feature: intestine environment [ENVO:2100002]; material: feces | place: Germany | collected 2013/2015
GTGTTAAGCACGCCGCCAGCGTTCATCCTGAGCCAGGATCAAACTCTCTGATAAATGGTTTGTTCCAGTTCAACATAAACTTACTAGCTTATCTATCCCTTTTACTGTTTATAAGGATCTTTCGATCGTTCAAAAATTTAAAACTTTTAGAACTTTCGAGGATGTGTTTCACTGTTCAGTTATCAAGGTTCTCTGTGTTCCTGTCCAACAGCAACTTTGATATTTTATCATGTCGTTTTCTGTTTGTCAAGAACTTTTTTAACTTTTTTTTCAAAGTCTTTTCTGCCGATTTATCTTTCTCTCGACAGCTTGTTTATTCTACCACAGGCTGTCCTTCTTTGTCAAGAACTTTTTTCAACTTTTTTCCAAGTTGTTCTGTAATAGAAACGGAGAAGGAGGGATTTGAACCCTCGCGCCGCGCAAACGACCTACACCCTTAGCAGGGGCGCCTCTTCAGCCACTTGAGTACTTCTCCAATGCCTAAATACAATACAGTATTTAATTTACATTACGTCGTGACGCATAGATTATTATACAAAACAGGATTGCATTTGTCAACTGCTTTTTAGAATTTATTTTAAATAAATTGATACTTTACTCATTTGCAGCTATTGTGGCCTGAATCCTGTTTTTAACAATTTCCGCAATCTCCGTGGTTTTGAGATCTTTATATTCCTCATATTCCATTGGAGGAAGAAAATGAATCTGAACGGTAATCGGTTTTATAGAGTTTGTATCAAATCCCTTATAAGCATCAATTAAAGCTACCGGGACAATCGGACATCTTGCCTTAACCGCACTTTTAAAACTGCCGCCTTTAAAATCCAGAACCTGATTTTGTTGTCTGCTTCTGGTGCCTTCTGCAAATATCACATAGTTTCGCCCCTGCTTTACCTCTGCAGTTACCTGCTGTATGACTTTCATCGATTGTTTCAGATCATTTCGATCAATAAACAATGCTTTCATACAAGCAAATACCTGCTTTAATCCCTGCACTTGTGCCACTTCCTGCTTTGCAACTACCGAAATCGGATTCGGACAGGCATCCAGAATAGCCAGTACATCATACATTCCCTGATGATTAGGAAATAAAATAAAACCATTTTCTTTTGGAATATTCTCTACTCCATGGGCGTCAACCGTTATTCTTCCGCCTTTATTGGCATGTTTTACGATATCCTTCAAAAAGAGATTATGCGCTTCATCCGTATACTTATCCACATGACTGGCGTGATAGCATAACTTTATCCACGTCCATGGCAGATAGAGAATATTTATCAACATCATAAATAAGATCCGCTTCATGGCAATTCTTACACTTCCGTATTTTTATCTGAATCATCTGATGCGTCGGCCTCTGCCCGTTCAAGCAGTTTCTCCAGACTATGATCTTCTGCTGATTCCTGATACTCTGTCACTTCTTCCTGTACATCGGCAGATTTTTCCTGTGCCTGCCCCTCAAATGAATTCTTCTCTTTTTTCTCTCTCACTTTTGCAATGCTTGCTACCGTGATATTTTCGGCAACGTCCATCAACTTAACACCTGAGGTAATTCGTCCAAGTACAGAAATATCAGAACACTGCAGACGAATAATAATTCCCTCTGTAGTGATCAACATAATTTCATTTCCTTCATTCACTGCCTTTACGCCAACTACATTTCCTGTTTTTTCCATGATCTTATAACATTTAACACCTTTACCGCCACGGTTCTGACAAGTAAATTCACTCATGGAAGTTCTTTTTCCAAGACCATTTTCCGATACGATCAACAAATAGTCTCCTTGAGTGCTGAGCTGCATACCAACCACTTCATCGCCATCCAGAAGATTGATTCCGCGCACTCCCATGGAAATACGGCCGGTGCTCCGTACATCGGTCTCTTTAAAACGGATACATTGTCCGCATTTTGTAACAAGGACAATATCTTTTGTATTGTCAGTAGACTTCACTTCGATTAATTCATCATTATCTCTCAATGCGATCGCAGCAAGTCCTGTCTTTCTTACATTCTCATAGTCTGTGATCGGTGTCTTCTTTACCAGACCATTCTTTGTAGCCATAAACAGGTAATGCCCCTTTTCATACTTACGGATCGGGATTACTGCTGTTATCTTTTCTCCTGGCTGCAATTGAAGCAAGTTTATGATTGCCGTTCCGCGGGCAGTTCTGGATGCCTCCGGAATCTCATAAGCTTTCAGGCGATATACTTTTCCCGTATTAGTGAAGAACATCAGATAATGATGGGTTGTTGTCATCAAAAGTTCCTCGATATAATCGTCCTCTATGGTCTGCATTCCCTTGATTCCCTTTCCGCCGCGGTTCTGAGAACGGAAATTGTCCACGGTCATACGTTTGATATAACCGAGTTTCGTCATCGTGATCACTGTATTTTCCTTTGGAATCAGATCTTCCATGGAAATGTCAAATTCATCGAAACCGATTGATGTTCTTCTCTCATCTCCATATTTTTCTGAGATAGTAAGAATCTCTTTTCTGATTACACGAAGAAGAAGGGTACGGTCAGCCAGAATCGCCTCATACTCCTTAATCTTTGCCATTAATTCTTTATACTCGGTTTCCAGTCTCTCTCTTTCCAATCCGGTCAGCGCACGCAGACGCATATCCACAATTGCCTGAGCCTGAGCATCACTTAATGCAAACTCTTCCATCAAATTTGCTTTTGCTTCCTGTGCGTTGGCAGATCCGCGGATAATCTGGATTACCCGGTCAATATGATCCAGAGCTTTCAGCAGCCCCTCTAAGATATGCGCACGCTCCTGTGCTTTGTTCAGGTCATATTGTGTTCTTCTGGTAACAACCTCTTCCTGATGTGCCAAATACCACTTCAACATATCCAGAAGGTTTAGAATCTTTGGTTCATTGTTCACCAGAGCAAGCATAATAATGCCGAAAGTATCCTGAAGCTGCGTATGCTTATAAAGCTGATTTAAAATTACATTTGCATTGACATCTTTTCGAAGTTCAATACAAATCCGCATACCCTCCCTGTTGGAATGATCGTTAATTGCTGTAATTCCGTCAATTTTCTTATCTTTGACAAGTTCTGCAATTTTCTCGATCAGACGCGCTTTATTTACAAGATATGGAAGTTCTGTAACGATAATCTCACTTTTACCATTTGGCAGAGTCTCAATATTGGTAACCGCACGTACCCTGACTTTTCCCCGCCCTGTCCGGTAGGCCTCCTCGAATCCGCGGGTACCGAGAATCTGCGCTCCGGTAGGAAAATCCGGTCCCTTGACGATTTGTAAAATTTCTTCCAGCTCTGTCTCTCTCTCTTCTTCGATAATGTTATCGATGATCTTTACGACAGCCCCAATCACCTCACGGAGATTGTGAGGCGGAATATTCGTAGCCATACCTACGGCAATACCGGAAGTACCATTGACAAGCAGATTGGGATAACGTGAGGGCAGAACTACCGGTTCCCGCTCCGTCTCATCAAAGTTCGGCTTAAAATCAACCGTATTTTTGTTAATATCAGCAAGCATCTCCACAGAAATCTTACTGAGACGAGCCTCCGTGTAACGCATAGCCGCAGCTCCATCGCCATCCACAGATCCAAAATTCCCATGTCCATCCACCAGCGGATATCTTGTTGACCAGTCCTGCGCCATATTCACCAATGCACCATAGATGGAACTGTCTCCGTGAGGATGATATTTACCCATCGTATCACCGACAATACGGGCACATTTTCTGTGCGGCTTGTCAGGTCCATTATTCAGCTCTACCATGGAAAACAGGATTCTTCTCTGTACCGGTTTCAACCCATCCCTTACATCCGGAAGTGCCCGGGAAGCGATTACACTCATGGCATAATCAATATAAGAGCTCTCCATCGTCTTCTTCAGATCCACGTCATGGACTTTATCAAAAATATTATCTTCCATCATTTCCTCCATTCTGTGCATACCTTATGGCATATACAGTTCAAATCAACTTTCTTAAATATCCAGATTCTGAACAAATTTTGCGTTTGCCTCAATAAATTCTCTCCGGGGTTCTACCTTATCTCCCATCAAAGTTGTAAACGTCAGATCCAACTCTGAAGAAGCTTCTTCATCCATCTTTACCCTCAGAAGAACCCTGTTTTCCGGATCCATGGTAGTTTCCCAAAGCTGATCCGCATCCATCTCTCCCAGACCTTTGTAACGCTGAATCTTATTGTTGTTATCCCTGCCGATTTCCAGAAGGATTGCCTCTAATTCCTTCTCATCATACGCATACCAGACTTTTTTATTTTTTTCAATCTTGAACAACGGCGGCTGTGCAAGATACACATACCCTTGTTTTATCAATTCCGGCATAAAACGATAAATAAAAGTCAATAATAAGGTGGCAATGTGTGCACCATCTACGTCGGCATCTGTCATAATAATAATTTTATGATAACGCAGTTTACTGATATCAAACTCATCATGGATCCCTGTACCAAATGCGGTAATCATCGCCTTGATTTCCGCATTTGCATAAATTTTGTCCAGACGTGCTTTCTCAACATTTAATATTTTTCCCCGGAGAGGAAGTATCGCCTGTGTTGCACGGCTTCTTGCGGATTTTGCGGAACCACCCGCAGAATCTCCCTCTACGATATAGATTTCACAGTTTGCAGGATTTTTGTCTGTACAATCAGCCAGTTTTCCGGGCAATGACATACCGTCAAGCGCTGACTTTCTCCTTGTCAGGTCACGTGCCTTCCGGGCAGCTTCTCTTGCACGCTGGGATAACAGAGATTTTTCCACAATAATCTTTGCCACAGACGGATTCTGCTCCAGATATAATTCCAGATTATTGCTTACAACACTGTCTACTGCTCCTCTGGCTTCTGAATTCCCCAGTTTCTGTTTCGTCTGTCCTTCAAATTGCGGATCTTCAATCTTGACACTTACAATCGCCGTAAGACCTTCCCGGATATCCTCACCGGTCAGATTCGGCTCATTTTCTTTCAGTAATTTATTTTTATGCGCATATTCGTTAAACGTTTTTGTCAATGCATTCCGAAAGCCCACAATATGAGTACCGCCTTCCGGAGTGGTGATATTATTGACAAACCCGTACGTATTTTCGGTATAGGAATCATTATGCTGCATGGCAACTTCAACCATTACACCATTTACAGTCCCTTCAAAGTACATAATATCTTCATAAAGCGGAGTCTTGCTTTTATTCAAATACTGCACAAACTCCTTGATTCCGCCTTCATAGTGAAATACCTTCTCTGCTGGTTCTTCCGACCGAAGGTCTTTAAGCGTAATTCGGATTCCCTTTGTTAAAAATGCAATCTCACGGATTCTTGTCTTGAGCACATCATAATCAAAAACCGTTTCCTCGAAAATCGTATCATCCGGCAGGAAATGAACCATAGTTCCTGTCTTTTCAGGCTCACATTCCCCGATTACTTTGAGCTTATAGATCGTTTTTCCCCGCTCATAACGCTGACGATAGATTTTCCCCTCATGATAGATGGTAACCTCCAGCCAATTTGACAGGGCATTTACAACAGATGCACCTACACCGTGGAGTCCTCCGGATACCTTGTATCCTCCGCCGCCGAATTTTCCTCCGGCATGAAGAATCGTAAATACAACTTCAACCGCTGGCAGTCCTGCTTTGTGGTTAATACCTACAGGAATACCGCGGCCATCGTCAATTACCGTTATGGAATTATCGCCATTAATTGTAACATTGATATTTTTACAATAGCCGGCAAGTGCCTCATCCACCGAATTATCTACGATCTCATATACCAGATGGTGCAATCCTCTGCTGGAAGTGCTGCCGATATACATACCAGGCCGTTTTCGTACTGCTTCCAACCCTTCCAGAATCTGAATCTGATCCGCACCATATTCAACATTTGCATCTACATTTGTTGTACTTTCTGTACTCATGTGATTCCTCCTATATTCCCTGCACAACAGTGCCTTCTACTACCTGAAACACCTTATTAACCCGGAACTGGTTCTCTACAAACTCATCCAGTCCGGTACATGTGATAAATGTCTGTATCTCCCCGATACTTTTCAACAGATAGTTCTGCCGGCTGCTGTCCAGTTCTGACAATACATCATCTAACAAAAGAATCGGTGTATCCTTTATCATCTGCTTTACCAGATAAATCTCCGACAATTTCATAGAAAGCGCCGCAGTTCTCTGCTGACCCTGAGAGCCAAATCTGCGGATATCAATGCCATTCACCTTCACACACAGGTCATCCCGGTGGGGTCCTATGGATGATGACCGCAATTGCAGATCTTTTTCTCTGCTTTTGTGCAGATGTTTTTCAAAATGATCAGCTTCCACATTTGGCTCATAAATTAATTCAATTGCCTCTTTTCCCCCGGTAAGCTGCTTATGAATTTCTGACAATATCTCATTTAACTGCGAAACAAACTTCATCCGTTCCAAAATCAGACTTCTGCCGTACACTACCATCTGTTCATCCCAGATATCCAATGTACTGCGCAAGGATTCCGAATCCCGTATTTCCTTCAGAAGTTTATTTCTCTGCATCACCACTTTATTGTAATTTGCCAACTGAACCAGATAAAAACGATTTAACTGACTCAACTCACTATCTACAAACCTTCTTCGCTCAGAAGGTCCATTTTTGATAATATTCAAATCCTCCGGTGAAAAGAATACGATATTGACAATTCCAAACAATTCGGAAGCCTTCCGTATAGGGACTCCGTCAATTGCTATTCCCTTTGGTTTATTCTTCTTTAAGTGCATATCGATCTTATGCGCAACATCATCTCTGCATACAAACATACGGATATGAGATTCATCTTCGTTAAAATGAATCACTTCACGGTCTTTACTGCCTCTGTGGGATTTTGTGGTTCCGCAAAGATAGACTGCCTCCAGGATATTGGTCTTTCCCTGAGCGTTGTCACCATAAAGGATATTCGTCCCCTGATCGAAAGCAACGCTGAGCGAATTATAATTTCTGAAATTTTTAAGTTCCAAAGACTTCACGTACATGTTGTCAACTCTTTCTAAGTTTACATAATTCAGAATTAACCGTGTGGTTTACATAATATTTTATTCTGTTTTTTCCACCCTTACGTCAGCCCCTTCAAAGGAGAATACATCTCCTGCATAGAGTTTTCTTCCCCTCCGGGTATCCACTTCCCCATTTACTTTTACGTTTCCATCCTGAATCTGAAATTTTGCATCCACACCTTCATCCACCAGGCCTGCAAGTTTCATAGCTTGTCCTAATTTGATAAATTCATCTTTTATTTTTATTATTTCCATAATTTTCCTTTTTTATCTGGCAGAATTAAAATTAACAGGTAAAATCAGGTAAATGTAACTCTCTTCATCATTTTTGATAAAGCATGGAGCTTTTGGATTTACCAGATAGATCGAAATTGTTTCATCATCAATGACCCGAAGGGCATCAATCAAAAATTTCGGATTGAAACCAATCATAATATCTTTTCCTTCTTTGGATATATCAATATCTTCTTTCATGGAACCCATAGAAGAATCAATCCGAAGCTGCATACTGTTATCTTCAATGTTGATGATGATTGGTTTTTTGTCACCTTCTTTGACCAAAAGAGTTGCTCTGTCTATACAACTTAAGAATTCACGTTTATTTATCTGAACTTTTGTCTCATAATCACTGGAAAGCATTTGATCAATACGAAAATATTCGCCGTCAATCAGTCGGGATACGACTGTTGTTTGATCAAATTCAAACATGATGTGGTTCTCTGTAAAGAAAATATTTACTTTGTCATTTGTTTCTCCTGACAATATTTTACTGATTTCGTTCAAAGTTTTACCTGGAACAACCACCTTTTTATCTTCATAAGTTTCATTTAATTCGATTTTGCGAATAGCAATACGATGACCGTCAAGAGATACTACCTTCAGTGTATTATTTTTAATTTCAAATAACTCTCCTGTCATTAATTTATTGTTTTCATTTGCTGCAATAGAAAATATTGTCTGACGGATAACTTCTTTCAAAGTAAATTGTGAGATTGTAATGCAATCATTCCGTTCGATAATTGGTAAATAAGAAAAATCTTCTCCTGATTTACCAGGAATATTGAATTTTGCTTTTTCACAAGTAATTGTGGTAAGTAGATTATCATCTGTTTCAATCGTAACATAGTTATCTGGGAGACGTCTGACAATTTCTGAAAATATTTTGGCGTCCAGAGCGATGATACCTCTTTCTTCAATGATGCCTTCAACAATTGTTTCAATTCCAAGTTCCATGTCATTTGAAGTGAATTTAATCTGACTGGCAGAAGCATCAATCAGAATGCACTCGAGAATCGGCATTGTTGTCTTAGAAGGTACTGCTTTCATAACAGTACTTACACTTTTCAAAAGATTCGCTTTTGCAAATACCAGTTTCATGATTGTGTATAACTCCTTTCACGGCCGAAGGCCTTCATAAATAATATATATAAAAGGATTTCGTAATCGTATCCTTAGGGGATGTGTAAAAGTGGAAATGCCATGCAAGCCCTTGAAGTTAAAGGAAAATTCAACTTGAATAAGTCTGTTGAAACCTTCTGTATAGCTTGTGAATGGATTGTGTATAAATTTTAGCAGGTAAGTTGTCCACTTTCTGTACACGTGTTATCCACAGTGTGAATGTTTATAAGTTGCCGGAAAAAAAGTTGCATGAGTAGATGTTAAAGTTACTGTTTTGGAGGATTGATCTTCTTTTTGAGGATATCAATTTCTTCTGTGGTATTGTTATTATTGATATCTGAAAGTTCCTTTTCAATTTTTTCAATACCATGCATAATTGTGGTATGATCTCGATTTCCCATACATTTTCCAATTACAATAAGTGAAACATCGGTCATTTCACGGCAGAGGTACATTGCAATTTGTCGTGGATGAACAATTTTGCTGACACGTTTGCTGCCCATGATGTCAGCAGGGGATAAATCAAAGTGTTCAGCTACTGTGCTGATAATATATTCCGGCGTAATAATTTTCTTTTCGTTAGGTGAAATAATATCTTTCAGTACCTGTTCTGCAAGGGAAAGATTGATTTCACGTTTCTCCAGGTTCGCGTAAGCAATAATTTTATTGAGAGAACCTTCAAGTTCACGAATGTTGGATTTGATATTCTTTGCAATATATTCGATTACATCGTCACCTACGTTGTAACCATCAAGTTCTTCTTTTTTACGGAGGATTGCCATTCTTGTCTCGTAGTCAGGACTTTGGATATCAGCAAGAAGCCCCCATTCAAAACGGGAGCGGATTCTGTCTTCCAGAATATCCATATCTTTCGGCGGCCGGTCAGATGATAGGATGATCTGCTTTTTGGCGCCGTGCAGCGTATTAAAAGTATGGAAAAATTCTTCCTGTGTGGATTCTTTTCCTATAATGAACTGTACGTCGTCGATGAGCAGAACATCAATATTTCTATATTTTTCGCGGAATTTGCTCATAGCCGTATTGTTTCCATTACGGATGGCTTCAATCAATTCGTTGGTAAATTCTTCACTGGTTGCATATAATATTCTTGAACTCGGATTATTTTTGAGAATAAAGTGTGCAATACTATGCATCAAATGGGTCTTTCCAAGTCCAACACCTCCGTATAAGAACAGTGGATTGTAAATTTCTCCTGGAGATTCGGCTACAGCAAGGGAAGCGGCATGTGCAAATTTGTTATTGCTGCCGACAACAAAGGTATCAAATGTGTATTTTGGATTTAAACCGGCTTCCGCCGCTGTGTTGAAAACCTCCTGTTTGGCCTGTTGGCGTTCGATATCTTCCGGAAGCAGTAATTTAATCTCATAACTGGTACCGGTAATTTCGGCAATTGCTACTTTTAATGGAAGTTTATATTTTTTGCTCACATAATCCAGACCAACTTGTTGGGATGGTACAAGAATTGTTACTACATTACCTTCTACTTCATGTACTTTTAATGGAGCAAGCCAGGTATCAAAGGATACATCCAAAATTTCATGTTCTTCCTTAACTCTATTTAGAATTTCTATCCACTTTTCTTCTACAAGGTTCATAATAATCTCCGCTTCTTAAGATCAATATAAGGTGAGGGTAGACTCCCCGTAAATTTATCACATAATAACTCTACTCTATCTTATAATAAAATGAATTATTAATCAAGTAAGAAAATTTAAGGAATGAAAGAAGTGCCAAGGCAGCGGGAACTTCTGATAAAAAAGATGTGGATATGGGTGTGTATAAAATTTTTTTGTGGATGATGTGGAAAAAAATACGGGGATAAAGATGTGGACAAGTATGTGGAAATATGTGAATAAGAGGTGGTAAATCTTTAGATTAAGTGGTGAAAAAGTTGATTTTATGCTGATTTTAGGAAAAAATAAGATGTGTGGATAAAATTTTTCAGATTTACACAGGAAAATTGGAGAAAAAAAGGGATTGTGTATAAGTGAAAATTTAAATTCACAACGTACACACCAGTAAAATAAAGGGGTTTGGGAGTTTTTTTGTTTCTATACACACCAATTCCACAAGTTATCCACAAGTTATCCACAATTTGTGGATAACATTTCAGAAACCACAAGATAAAGGACATTTTCTCATGGTATGGGTGGATAACTGTGGAATTTATGGGAAAAGTCCAGATTTTGCTTGACTTTGCAAGGGTTTATGAATATAATTGAAATGATGTTTTCATATCTGAGAAATTGTGGTATTTTGACACCGCAGATGTAAGAAAATACGAAATTTATTTCTAATATAAAGGAGGTGCCTTAATTATGAAGATGACATTTCAGCCAAAGAAGAGATCCAGAGCAAAAGTTCACGGATTCAGAGCAAGAATGAGCACAAAAGGCGGAAGAAAAGTTTTAGCTGCCAGAAGATTAAAAGGAAGACATAAATTATCAGCATAAAACCAAGACCGCATTTTATATGTGGTCTTTTCTTCTCTTATGGAATTATTGGAATAATCGACAGGAAAAAAGAGTGGAAGAAAGTTCTTTCCGTAGAAAAGGAAAACTATGAAATATTCAGATAGCTTAAAAAAGAATAAGGATTTTCAACTGGTTTACAGGTATGGAACATCGAAGGCAAACAAATATCTGGTTATGTACGTAAGAGAGAATCAGAAAAACCAAAATAGGGTTGGAATTTCAGTAAGTAAAAAAGTCGGGAATAGTGTAGTCAGGCATCATTTGACAAGATTGATCCGGGAGGGATACCGACTGCAGGAAGAATTATTTCGTAGAGGGATTGATGTTGTAATTGTAGTAAGGGTAAATGCTAAGGACTGTACGTACCATGAGATCGAACGTGCAATTTATCATCTTGGTACATTACATCATATCATAGGAAAAAGTCAGGATGAAGACGATTCTAATTAAACTTATAAGATTTTATCAGAAGTATTTGTCACCGCTTAAGAAAACAAAGTGTCCTTATATTCCAACTTGTTCTCAATATGGATTGGAAGCAATTCAGAAGTACGGTGCCTTTAAGGGTAGTTTACTGGCAGCCTGGAGAATATTGAGATGCAACCCATTTTCACATGGTGGTTATGACCCGGTGCCGTAGACGAGAGAATGTATCAGTGACAGAATTTGGGTCACTTAAAGCAGGACAATTTAACATCCGAAAATTGTCTAAGGAGGAAAATAGGTTTGGATATTTTACTTAGTAAATCTACCTGGTTTATTATTAAATGGGTATGTGAAGTATTAGGTGTTTTGATGAATGGAATCTATATCGTACTTGATACGATTGGGATTCCGAATATTGGTCTTGCAATTATATTCTTTACCATCATCATTTATTTAATTTTAACACCGATTCAGATTAAGCAGCAGAAGTTCTCGAAGATGACTTCGGTTATGCAGCCGGAACTTCAGAAAATTCAGAAAAAATATCAGGGAAAGAAAGACCAGAATTCTCAGATGAAGATGCAGGAAGAGACAATGGCTGTCTATCAGAAGTACGGGGTATCTCCAACAGGAACCTGTCTGCCGCTTTTGATTCAGATGCCAATCATGTTTGCCTTGTATCAGGTTATCTATCATATTCCTGGTTATATCGGAAGTATCAGAAATATGTTTTCCGGTGCAGTGGAAGCGATTCAGGGAATCAGCGGACACGCGGAAATCTTATCGAAATTTGTTCAGGACAATGCAGTAAGACTTTATAGTAATGTAAATTTTGAGGAAGCATTAACAGCAAATAATATTACAGATATTCTTTATGTTTTGAAACCATCTCAGTGGGACAAGCTGACAGATATCAGTGCATTTTCTGGTATTAGTGATGTTTTAAACAAAGTGCAGGAAAGTACGGAAAGTATCAACATGTTTTTGGGAATTAATATTACAGAATCCCCAATGGATGTTATACGAAGTGCATGGTCTTCACAAAGCTGGCTGTTGTTGATTGGGGCACTTTTGATTCCAATACTGGCATGGTTTACTCAGTGGATCAGTTATAAGTTGATGCCTCAACCGGCACAAAAAAGCGATAATCCGCAGGGCGGCGGTATGGAGCAGTCTATGAAGATGATGAATACAGTAATGCCGATTATGTCAGCATTTTTCTGTTTATCATTCTCTATTGGTATCGGTATCTACTGGATTGCCGGTGCAGTGATCCGCTGCGTTCAGCAGGTAATAATTAATCGTCATATGTCACATATGGATGTGGAAGATCTGATTGCACAGAATCAGGAAAAGCTGAATAAGAAGCGTGCAAAGCAGGGACTTCCGCCTCAGAAAATTACACAGCAGGCTAAGATGAATGTCCGCAATATTGAAGAGCCGAAGAAGGAAAAATCCAGCGAAGAAAAGCGTCAGGAAAGAAAAAATTCTACGGAATACTACAACAATGCAACGGATCTGAAGCCTGGAAGTCTGGCATCGAAAGCCAATATGGTTCGTCAGTATGATGAAAAGAAGAAGAAAAAGTAAAAAGGGGGATGGGTTATATGGATTTCATAGAAGTATCTGCAAAAACCGTAAATGATGCAATCACAAAAGCGTGTATTGAGTTGAGTGCTTCCAGTGACAGACTGGAAATCCAGGTGGTAAGCGAAGGCAGTTCAGGTTTTCTTGGATTTGGTGCAAAACCTGCAGTGATTAAGGTTCGTGTAAAAGAAGAACCTGCAGAAGAACCAGTTGCAGAGAAAAAGCCAGCAGAAAAACCGGTTTATAAAAGAGAAGTTTCTAAGAAGCCATCTCAGAGAGCTCCGAAAGCAGAAACGGTAAAATCAACTGTTACAAAGAAAGAAGAGTCTGCGGTTGCAGAAAAAATAGAGCAGGAATCGGTAAGAGAAGAAAAGACAGAAGAAGAAATTGTTACGATGAAGGCTTCTGCACAGCAGTTCCTGAACAGTGTATTTAAAGCCATGAACCTGACTGTTGACATCAATATGGAATATAATCAGGGAAATGGATGCCTGGATATTGATTTTTCAGGTGATGACATGGGAATACTGATTGGTAAGAGAGGGCAGACGTTGGATTCGCTGCAGTATCTTACAAGCCTTGTTGTAAACAAAGAACAGAAGGAATATGTTCGTGTTAAACTGGATACTGAGAATTACCGGAAGCGCAGAAAAGAAACGTTGGAGAATCTGGCGAAGAATATCGCTTATAAGGTACGAAAGACCAGAAAGGCAGTATCTCTGGAGCCGATGAATCCTTATGAGAGACGGATTATTCATTCTGCACTGCAGGGAAATAAGTGGGTGGAAACCTATAGCGAAGGGAAAGAGCCTTATCGACATGTGGTGATTACACCAAAGAGATAAGGGAACAGTACACTAGAACAGGACGCAGTAAGGAGTCGGCATTGGCAGCTTACGTTTTTGTGCGGCTTCGACCTTAACAAGCACTAGGAGAACAGCGGCACTGTTTTTGCAGAATCAGGACAATTCGCCGGAAAAACTGATGTTTTTCCGACTCAGTGTCCTTCAACATCTGGCCTGGATAGCCAGATGTTGTCTGTAAAAACAGTGCCGCTGTTCTCTAAATGCTTGTAACAGGTCTGCAGATGCACAGAAACGTAAGCTGCCAATGCCGGCTCCTTACTGCTGGTTGTTGGCGGTGTTTGTGGATTTTAATTGGCTATTGTTTGGTTTCGTTGGTTTATGTTGGAGTAAGTAGAGGTGGAATAGGGAGTAATTTTTTTGCGTTTGATTTGTTGATTTTGTAGGATTTGTTTGTGTGTGTTGGTTGGATGAAATAAATCGGATCGTTGCTTTTTGTTTCTATCTTGATAGTATTCGTTGCTTTTTGGATGCCTGTTTTAGGAGGTTGTTGGTTAATGTTAGATTTTATAAGAGGTTTTTCGTGGAGAAGAGGATAGATTTGTGGAAAAGCAGTCATTATTTTAGAGGTTTGGTGGATTGTCAGGTTTTCTTTAAAAATAATGTGTGATACAATGTTATGCGAAAGTAAAATTATATTTTTTATTATAAAGGAAGATTGGGAATGAGACGAAATGAAGATACCATTGCGGCGGTTTCTACGGCTATGGCTCCGTCGGGGATTGGAATTGTGAGATTGAGTGGTCCGGAAGCTGTTGGGATTGCGGATAGGATTTACAGGTCTACGAAGGATGGAAAGAGGCTTTCGGAGCAGAAGACGCATACGATTCACTATGGATATATTGTGGATGGTGAAGTGGAAGTGGATGAAGTTCTGGTTATGCTGATGCGGGGCCCCCATACTTATACGGGTGAGGATACGGTAGAGATCAACTGTCATGGTGGTGTCTTGTCGGTGAAGAAGGTTTTGGAGACGGTAATTGGGCATGGAGCAAGGCCGGCAGAACCGGGGGAATTTACCAAGCGGGCATTTTTGAATGGACGAATTGATCTTTCGCAGGCTGAGGCTGTGATGGATGTAATATCGGCTAAGAATGAATATGCGCTGAAGAGTTCTCTTGGACAGTTGAAGGGATCGGTTTTAGAAAAGATTAAGGACATTCGGGCGGCAATTATTTATGAGATTGCGTTTATAGAATCAGCTCTGGATGATCCCGAGCATATCAGTATTGACGGGTATGGAAAGAAGCTGGAAGGCGTGGTAGGTGAGCAGCTTGGAAAAATCGAAAGGTTATTGGAGAAATCGGATCAAGGGAAGATGATGCAGGAGGGTATTAAGACGGTAATTGTGGGGAAACCGAATGTGGGTAAATCTTCTTTGCTGAATCTTCTGGTGGGTGAAGAGAAGGCCATTGTTACAGAGATTGCCGGGACAACCAGAGATGTATTAGAGGAGACCATTAATCTTCAGGGGATTTCTTTGAGAATGCTGGATACCGCCGGAATCAGGGAGGCTTCGGATAAAGTAGAGCAGATTGGGGTGGATCGGGCAAAGGAACATGCGAAGGACGCAGATCTGATTCTGTATGTAGTGGATGCATCGGTTGCTATGGATCAGAATGATGAAGAGATCATGGAGTTAATTCGGGGGAAGAAAGCCATTGTTTTATTAAACAAGAGTGACCTTACCAATGTAATCACAGTGGAAGAGATGAAAGAGAAGGTGGATGTTCCGGTGCTGATGATTTCTGCCAGGGAACAGTCTGGAGTTGATAAATTGGAAGATACGATCAAGGGGTTGTTTTTTTCAGGGGAATTGGCATTTAATGATGAAGTTTACATTACAAATATCAGGCATAAAACAGCGCTTAGATCAGCCTGTGAAAGCCTGAAACAGGTGCAGGAAAGTATCCGGATGGATATGCCGGAGGACTTTTTCTCCATTGATTTAATGAGTGCTTATGAGTCCTTGGGAGAGATTATCGGAGAGTCTGCGGGGGAGGATCTGGTCAATGAAATTTTCAGTAAATTTTGTACGGGAAAATAATGCAGGAATGGATAAAGTGGAGGTAGAAAGAGATGCCGCAGATTACAGAAGAATATGATATTGTAGTAATTGGTGCCGGACATGCCGGGTGTGAGGCGGCACTTGCCTGTGCAAGATTAGGGTTGGAGACAATCGTCTTCACGGTAAGTGTGGATTCTATTGCATTGATGCCCTGTAATCCAAATATCGGAGGAAGTTCGAAGGGACATCTTGTGAGAGAGATCGATGCGCTTGGCGGTGAGATGGGGAAAAATATTGACAAAACATTTATTCAGTCCAAGATGCTGAATAAGTCCAAAGGACCGGCGGTTCATTCCCTGAGAGCGCAGGCAGATAAAAGTGAATATAGTCGTTCGATGCGGAGGGTTCTGGAGAATACAGAGCATCTGACGGTAAAGCAGGCAGAGGTAGCGGAGCTGATTGTGGAAGAGGGAGTTCTGAAAGGGGTAAAGACTATCTCAGGAGCTTCTTATCTTTGTAAGGCTGCGGTACTTTGCACGGGCGTTTATCTGAACGCAAGGTGCATCTATGGAGATATCAGTGAGTATACAGGACCAAATGGACTGAAGGCAGCCAATCATCTTACGGATTCTCTGGTTGCCAATGGTGTGGAGATGTTTCGGTTTAAGACGGGGACACCGGCTCGCGTGGATAAGAGAAGTATTGATTTCAGTAAGATGGAAGAACAATTTGGAGATGATAGGGTAGTACCATTTTCCTTTTCTACGAATCCGGAAGATGTACAGATTGACCAGGTGTCTTGCTGGCTGACTTATACCAATGAAAAGACGCATGAAATCATCAAAGATAATCTGGATCGTTCCCCTTTATATTCTGGTATGATACATGGGACAGGTCCCAGATATTGTCCGTCAATCGAGGATAAAGTAGTAAAATTTGCGGATAAAAACCGTCATCAGGTATTTCTGGAACCGGAAGGTTTGTATACCAATGAAATGTATATTGGGGGGATGTCAAGTTCTTTGCCGGAGGACGTTCAACATGCGATGTATCATACCGTAGCAGGTCTGGAACATGCAAAAATTGTCCGAAATGCTTATGCAATTGAGTATGATTGTATCAATCCCATGCAGCTTCAGGCAACATTGGAATTTAAGAAAATTAAAGGACTATTTTCGGGCGGACAATTTAATGGGAGTTCTGGTTATGAGGAGGCAGCAGCCCAGGGATTGATTGCGGGAATTAATGCAGCAATGGAGGTAAAGGGTCGGGAATTTTTGATTTTAGACCGTTCAGAATCTTATATTGGAGTGTTGATTGATGATCTGGTTACGAAAGAAACACATGAACCATATCGAATGATGACCAGCCGTGCGGAATATCGCCTCTTACTGCGTCAGGATAATGCAGACTTAAGACTACGTAAATACGGTTATCAGGTTGGATTGATCAGTGAGGAAGAGTATCAGCATCTGTTGGAAAAAGAAAGCCAGATAGCACAAGAAATTAAGCGCGTGGAACATACATTTGTAGGTGCATCTCAGCCGGTGCAGGAACTTTTGAAACGTATGAATTCTACGGTATTAAATAGTGGAAGTTCCCTTGCAGAATTGATCCGGCGTCCGGAATTAACGTATCAGGATCTTGAGAAAATTGATCCGGAACGGCCAAAATTACCGGAAGATGTTCAGGAACAAGTGAACATTAATATCAAGTATGATGGCTATATTAAACGTCAGTTAAAGCAGGTAGAACAGTTTAAGAAGATGGAAAGCAAACGAATACCGGAGGATATTGATTACGATAGTATTCATAGTCTGCGCATTGAGGCAAAGCAGAAATTGAACCTTTTCCGTCCAATGAATATTGGTCAGGCATCCCGTATTTCCGGTGTATCTCCGGCTGATATTTCGGTTCTTCTGGTGTATTTGGAACAGTTGAAAAGGTGAAATCGAAAGCTGTTTTAAAGTATAAGAACAGTAAGAAAAATGAAATTTAAAGTGAATTTAGAGGTACAAAATTACATTTGAAATGGGAAAAATAGCATGGAAAAATATGATTTAGAAACTCTGAAAAGAGGGCTGAAAGAGCTGAAAATTGAGTTGAATGAAGAACAGATTCAACAGTTTGTAACATATTATGAGGTGCTTGTTGAGTGGAATTCTTTTATGAATCTGACTGCAATTACAGAGTTCCAAGAGGTAATAATCAAGCATTTTTTGGATAGTCTTGCACTGGTAAATGCGGTTGATTTAAGAAAAACAGAGTCAGTAATAGACATTGGAACAGGTGCAGGATTCCCTGGGATTCCATTAAAAATAGCATACCCTCACTTGAAAATAACACTTCTTGATTCTCTCAATAAGAGGATTAAATTTTTGAACGAAGTGATTCAAAAACTGAATCTGAGAGACATAGAAACCATACATGGACGCGCAGAAGATTTTGCAAAGCAAGCAGTCTACAGAGAACAATATGACCTTTGTGTATCCAGGGCGGTTGCCAATTTATCCTCACTTTCTGAATACTGTCTGCCTTATGTAAAGGTAAATGGACAGTTCATACCATATAAGTCCGGGAATATAGATGAAGAAGTAAAAGAAGCTAAAAAAGCGATTCATATAATGGGAGGGAATGTGGAAAAAATATTCCATTTTCGGCTATTAGATACGGATATGGAGCGCTCTTTAGTTGCTATAAAAAAGATGAAAAATACTCCTAAAAAATATCCCAGAAAAGCAGGATTACCGACGAAGGAGCCTATTAAGGAACTGTAGAAAAATAAGTAAAATTATAAGAGTTTTGAAGTAGTATAATAAAAATTTGTGAGAGTAAAATAAAATTACTAATAAAAGCTGGAAGGGCTCAATTAACGCCGACCAACAGGAAAACGCTGAAGTACAGAACTTCGGCGTTTTTTTCACCCTTCTTTCACATTTTTTTCACGAAACTATCAGTAAAAAAACACAAAATTTTCCTAAAATATTTTATGAATTTGGAAATCTATTCTTGTTTTCTGAATAAAAATGATTTTAGCAGTTGTGAAGAAGCAGTTTGTTTTGTGTGTAATCAGGAAAAATGTAAAAGTTAAAGGAGAAAGAAAAGTGATTGAAGTTAAGAATTTGGTAAAGCGTTATGGAGATCAGATAGCTGTCAATGGGCTGAGTTTTAAGATTGAACAAGGAAAAATTTATGGCTTTCTGGGACCGAATGGAGCAGGAAAGTCGACCACCATGAATATGATTACGGGGTATCTGGCGTCAACAGAGGGAGAGATATTGGTAAATGGTCATGATATCCTGGAGGAGCCGGAGGAGGCGAAGAAATGTATTGGATATCTGCCGGAAATACCGCCATTATATATGGAGATGACCGTATATGAGTACCTGATATTTGTGGCTGAGTTAAAAAAAATATCGAAGAAAGAACGAGAAGAGCAAATTGAAGAAGTTATGGAATTGGTAAAAATCAGTGATATGCAGAACCGGCTGATTAAAAATTTGTCAAAGGGATATAAACAGAGAGTTGGACTTGCACAGGCAGTATTGGGATATCCTGAGATTATTATATTGGATGAGCCGACGGTTGGATTGGATCCCAAACAGATCATAGAGATTCGGGATCTGATTAAAAATCTCGGTAAGAAGCATACAGTGATATTAAGTTCGCATATTCTTTCAGAAGTAAGTGCCATATGTGATTATGTTATGATTATTTCTCACGGGAAATTAGTTGCCAGCGATACACCGGAAAACCTGGGGAATATGTTAATCGGCTCTAATATATTGAAACTTACAGTAAAAGGAGAACGTGGAATTATTGTATCGGAATTTGGAACGATTCCCCATATACAGGATATTAAATTTGTGGATTCAGAAGAGGAGGGCTGCATTGATATTACGATTACTGCAAAAAGGGATGTGGATCTGAGAGAAATTATTTTTTATAAGTTGGCGAAAATGAATTGTCCGATTTACAGAATGCAGTCTTCTACAATGTCTCTGGAAGAAGTGTTCCTGGAACTGACAGAGAATGAGGGAAAAGCAGTCAGAACGATGCAGAATAAAAGGGAGAGACAGCAAGAGGAAATACAAAGCAGTGAATCTGAACATGAAACAGAACATGAAACAGGGGATATAGAAATGAGTGAGGTGTAAAAGAATATGACAGCAGTGTATAAAAAGGAATTGAAAAGTTATCTGACTTCAATGATCGGATACATATTTATTGCATTTATTCTGGTGATTGTAGGAATTTATTTTTCGGCTATTAATATAGGATCAGCATGGCCCAGAATAGGTGATACTCTGAGTAATGTAACATTTGTATTTTTAATTGCAGTACCGGTGCTTACAATGCGTGTGATAGCGGAAGAAAGAAGACAAAAGACGGATCAATTATTGCTGACAGCGCCTGTCGGGGTCAGTCAGATCGTATGTGGTAAGTATCTGGCATTGGTAAGCATTTATCTGATTCCAACGATGATTGTATGTTTTTATCCGCTGATATTAAGAAAATATGGGACAGTATCTCTGGCAATGTCCTATACTTCTATTCTTGGATTTTTTCTGTTGGGTTGTGCCGAGATAGCGGTTGGTGTATTCTTATCTTCTGTCACAGAAAGTCAGGTGATTGCAGCAGTTCTTTCATTTACAGTTCTGTTTGGGTGTTATGTATCGGAGGGAATCAGCGGTTTTTTTCCTGAGACATCGGGCTCTTCTTTTGCTGCATTTGCAGTTTTGGGACTTCTTATCTGTATATGGATTGGTTCTATGATAAAAAACCTGATATTGACAGTTGTGATGCTAATATTATGTGAAGGCAGTTTGGCAGCGGCTTATGTGATAAAATCGTCCTTGTTTGAAGGAGCTATTCAGAAGTTTTTTCAGGTATTTAATTTTACAGAGCATTTCAGTACCTTTACCAGCGGCATCTTAGATATCAATGGAATTGTTTATTTTTTGTCGGTTGCGGTGATATGTTTATTTCTGGCAAGTCAAATGATTCAGAAAAGGCGTTGGAATTAAGGAGGAAATGGGATGAAAATTGATAGAAAAGGCAGAATAGAAAGAATCAGAAAAAAAATTACAATTGATCATATAAAGCATACCTTCACTGGAGAAGAACAGAAAAAACATCTGAAACAAGGTTCTTATTCGTCTGTTATGACGATTGTTGTCCTTGCAGTGATTGTTGCGGCAAATCTGGTAATTAGTCAGATTCCTTCTTCGGTGACGCAGATTGATGTGAGCGAAGAGAAGTTGTATACATTATCAGAGGAAGGAAAGTTGCTCGCAAAGAATCTGAAAAAAGAAGTTACTTTGTATTATTATGTGAATCATGGATCGGAGGATGATAATATATTGAAACTTCTTGAAAATTTTGAGAATGCTTCCGGGCAGATTAAAGTAGAAAAGATTGATCCGGATTTGCACCCCAATTTTACGGCACAATATACCTCAGATACAATACATAGCGGCAGTATCATCGTTGCATGCGGAGAGAAGAGTAAAATTCTGGATCAAAGTGATTTGTATGAAACAGAAATCAGTTATCAGACAATGTCACAGCAAACTACAGGATTTGATGGAGAAGGACAGATTGCAAGCGCTATGTCTTATGTGACAAATGATGATATGCCGATCCTTTATACGCTGACCGGACATAATGAAACAGAAATTGGAACAAATCTGACAAATGCCGTTGAGAAGGCGAACCTTGAGATTCAGTCTCTGAATTTGATTTCCGGTGAGTCAGTACCGGAAGATGCAGAATTGCTTATAATTGCGGCTCCGAAGAAGGATTTATCTGAGGAAGAGGCGAAAAAGATCATTAGTTATCTGGAGAATGGAGGTAATTTATTACTGTTTTCTTATTTTACCAGCGATGAAATGCCCAATTTTGATTCAATTTTAGCAAGTTACGGACTTAAGCGTGACAGAGGATTAATTTTAGAGGGAGATGGGCAACATTATTATCCGCAGCTTCCTGATTATCTGATTCCGGATTTGAGCAGTAGTTCAGAAATTACAGCAGATTTGGCTGGTAATACTTATGTACTTATACCGGATGCACAGGCAATTAAGAGATTAGATCAATATAGAGATACTTTATCAATAACCAGCTTCATCAGTACAACAGAGCAGGCTTATATTAAGAAACTTGATGGAAATGAACAGATAACGGCAGAAAAATCAGAAGAGGACGAAGAAGGAGTTTTTGATCTGGCTGTATCTGTAAAGGAGAGTGTTGGAGAAGATAAAGAGACAGAGATTATTTACTTTTCATCTGTGGGTATGTTAGAGGATGATGTGGATAACTCGGTCAGCGGGGGCAATACAAGTGTATTAATCCGTGCAATTACAAGTATGTGTGATGTGGATTCGGATACAGTTGTTACAATACCCAGTAAGAGTTTATCGGTTGGTTATCTGAGTTTAACGGATTATGACAGCAGCTATTGGAGGCTGATAACGATTGGAGTGATTCCTGGTCTTATCGTGCTTGTTGGTTTTGTAATCTGGATGAAGAGGAGAAAACAGTAATGAAGAAAAAGAAATACCTGAAACTTCTTATTTGTCTGATTGTATTTGTTTTATTAATTGCTCTATATGTAGGAATCAAAAAGCAAGGTTTGAAGAAGGAAGAAAACGAAGAATCATCTTTTATAGAAGTGACAGCTTTAAATACCGAAGATATTACAGGCATATCTTTTTATATTGGTGATGAGCAAGTTTCTTTTGCAAAAAAGGATGCAACATGGCTGATGGAGGAAGAGGAGAGTTTTCCGTTGGATGATTCAAAAATAGTCAGTATATTAGAAGGGGTTGCGACACTAAATGCAAGTCGAAAACTTGAAAATATATCAGATTTAAGTGAGTTCGGTTTGGAAAGTCCCCTGAACACCATTACATTGACTGGTTCTGATGGAATCATTACAACAATTGAAATTGGAGAAAAAAATACAACGACCAACAATACTTATATTTCTTTAAATCACGAGAAGAATACAATTTATACCGTCAGTACAGATTTTACAGTTCTTTTACCGGAGAGTAAGAGGGAGCTTGGAGGAGGAGAGACATTTCCGGCAATTGACTCTTCGAATATTACAAGCATTACGATAGAAGGGCAGAATAAAAAAGTCGCTCTGGAAGTCAGTGATGATGTTTGGTATGTTATGGATGAGCAGGGAAACAGATATTCTGCAGATCATACATCCGTCAGTGCAGTGGAAACTGCAATTACAGGTTGTTCCTATGAACAGTTGGTTGATTATAAGGGTGAAAATATGGAACAGTACGGGTTGGGGCAGCCGGCTGCGACTATTTGTATTTGTTATAGGGAAGAACAGGAGCAAACAGATGACGGGGAAGCTTCAGCAGGAGAATCGGTGTATGAGGAGAAAAAGATTGTTCTGAAGGTTGGAGATAAAGATGAAAGGGGAAATTATTATGTCAATGTTGATGGATCTAAGGAGGTACATACGATTGCGGCAGAATCTTTAGAAACTATGTTGGAAAAAGAAGCACAAGATTACTGGAACCTTGAAATAAGTTCAATTGCAGAAGAGTCAGTCAAAGGACTGACCGTTACATATGAAGGTAAAACGACAGATCTTAAAAGAAATGTGATAGAAACTACCGATGATGATGGCAATTTATCCAGTGATACGATCTATACTTTAGATGGTATAGAAATCGATGGTTCTGTATTCAGTCAGTTTTATAACAAGGTGACAAGTTTAAGTGCGCAGAGTAAGAGTAAGGAACTTACTACTGGCAGAATGGCGGATATGAAAATAGTCTTTCATATGAATGATGACAGCGATAAGGAGGTTACATATACTTCTTATGACGAAAATTTTTATTTGGCAAAAGACACGGAAGGGAGGTATGGACTGGTAGGAAAGATGGCAATAAGAGAATTATTTACTGCTTTTAAAAGCATGCAATAAATGTTTTGCAGCAACAATCATTGTGAAGCATCTTCTCATAGGTGATGTCTGCGTTAGCAGACATGTCCGTTTACTATAAAAAGTTCAGGAAACGAAAATTTGATTTTCATTTCCTGAACTTTTTTGTACTGATTCTAAAAGAAAATATCAAGATGCTCTAATACGGCAATTGGTGTCTCTAAATGAGGAAGATGCTTGCTCTTAGAAAGAATTACGGATTCAACTGAGGTGTTCATTGCAGTGTAGAGAGCAATTGTTTCCTGAATTCCGGCTTTATTAGAACCACCAATAATGTAAATACTATGATCAATGGATTTTAAAGCATGGCAAATATTCAAATACATATAATTCCCGACGATACTGGATAAAAGATATTTTCCGTTACATTTGCCGCGGTGTGCACTTTCATAATAAGCATCAATGTCCAAATGGTTTGTATGAAATGGATTATAAAGCCATTTTTCGGTGAAAAGCAGTTCAATATTGCCTTTTGAAATAATAAAGTTATATAAAAGTGTGCCAATCAGAGGAAGTTCTAACAGACCTTTTACGAACTTGCTTCTTTTATTCGGGACTTGGTTCAAAACTGCCAGATCTTCCGGATTAATCAGCATAATCTTTTTAAAATATGCGGGACTTTGATTGCATGCAGTAATAACAAAAGAGGAAGAAAGTCCGGTTGCAATGATATCCGTAGGCTCTTTTATAATTTGTTCTGTAAAATTAGTAATTAATTGTACAAATAGATAATTCGTATAAGTAATACACGGTTTATCCGAACGCCCACATCCAAGCAAATCTATCGTATAGACAGTATGTTGTTTGACAAGGTGATTTATCATTTTATTCCATTCGTAGGAGCTGGCAGATACATTAAGATCGTGAATAAGAAGAATAGGGCTACCAGTTCCCTGCTTGGTATAATAGATATTTCCGTAACGCCATTTGAAATAATTCTGATCATCAGAATTTAATATATTCTTTACAACTGCGGAGGCAGCAATTACTTTATTTACTATGTGGATGGTAGCTGCAGCACCAGCGGTTAACAGACTGGCTGTAATCAGTTTCTTTTTCATATTTTTCATAAAAATTCTCCTCTAACTATTGGCTCTATATCAAGTTACGAGTTATTTGAAAAGTGTGATAGTGATAGTATTGAGAAATTGTGATAGTTTTAGTATAGTCTAAAATTACTGATTTTACAAGCCTTCCTTAAAAAATAAAAAAACTTTAAAAGAACAATAGTACCAGATGTTTCACGTGAAACATTAATGGGATTGTGTAAAACATAGAAAATGTTTCACGTGAAACATTTTCATGGAATTTTAAATCATAAGATGCTATACTATCCATAGAAAAGTATAAAATAAGTAACTGAAAACTCTTTCGGAGTAGATTTGAAATTCGGAAGGGCTTTGTGATTGCCGATGTCCGGGGCTTTCATAGTAAACGGATATGTCTGCTGACGCAGACATCACCATTCATGAAAGTCGATTGCTCCGCACTTCGTGCTCCCGCAATCGCCGCCAGTATTCGTAATCCGGGCTGTCGCCCTCCTTACTCATACCGGCTTGCCCGTCCAATATCCATGATCCTGCGCGTGCAAGTACGTTTCGGTTCATGGCTGCTGTCCGAGGCTTTCATAGTAAATGGAAGGAGGAAGTGTTTTGGGAAGAAGTATTGCTATAGCAAACCAAAAGGGTGGTGTGGGTAAATCCACAACGGCTATTAATCTTTCTGCATGTCTTGCCGAAGCAGGAAATAAAGTTCTCACCATCGATCTTGACCCTCAGGGAAATACTACAAGTGGGCTTGGTGTGGAAAAAAATGAGGTTGAAAATACAGTGTATGAGTTGCTTTTGGAAGAGTGTGAATTAAATGACTGTATGATTAAACTTGAAGTAGAAAATTTGTCTTTGATTCCATCCAATGTCAATCTCGCGGGTGCTGAGATTGAATTAATCGGCGTGGAAAATAAGGAATTTATACTGAAAAATAGTATAGATAAAATAAGAGAACAGTATGATTTTATTATTATTGACTGTCCCCCATCTTTAAATATGCTTACAATCAATGCAATGACAACAGCAAATACGGTTTTGGTTCCAATTCAGTGTGAATATTATGCTTTAGAGGGGTTGACACAGCTCATGCATACTATTGATTTGGTACAGGAACGTTTGAATCCGGACCTTGAGATTGAGGGGGTCGTGTTCACTATGTATGATGCGCGCACAAATTTGTCTCTCCAAGTGGTTGAAAATGTAAAGAATAATTTGAATCAGAATATTTATAAGACAATCATACCGAGAAATGTAAGACTTGCTGAGGCTCCGAGCTATGGACTTCCAATTACTTTATATGATAAAAAATCAGCAGGTGCTGAGAGTTATCGGCTTTTGGCAGAAGAAGTGATACATAGGGGGGATGAGGGATGGCAGTAAAAAAAGCAGGCTTAGGAAAAGGATTGGATTCATTGATTCCATCCGGAACAACAAAGAACAGGGGAGTGGCTGCGACAACGAAAAAGGAAGGGGAAACAGTAAAAGTTGTCGAAAAAATAGTAGAAAAGATTGTGGAAAAACCGGCGGATATTTACTTGAATATTATGGAGATAGAGCCCAACCGCGACCAGCCGCGAAAAGTATTTGATGAAGATGCACTCCTGGAATTGGCTGATTCCATCAAACAATTTGGAATTTTACAGCCAATTTTAGTACAAAAAAAAGAGAATTATTATGAAATTATTGCCGGAGAAAGAAGATGGAGAGCGGCGAAATTGGCAGGTTTGAAAAAAGTTCCTGTTATTATAAAAGAGTTTTCAGAGCAGGAAGCGGTGGAAATTTCACTGATTGAGAACATCCAAAGAGAAAATCTAAATCCGATTGAGGAAGCAATCGCTTATAAACGTTTGATAGAAGAGTTTTCATTAAAACAGGATGAAGTAGCAGAACGTGTTTCAAAAAGCCGTACAGCGGTTACAAATTCTATGCGTCTGTTAAAATTGGATGAAAGAGTTCGTCAAATGGTAATTGATGAAATGCTTTCCACAGGACATGCCAGAACCTTGTTGGCTATTGAGGATGCCGAATTGCAATATTCGGTGGCAATGAGAATCTTTGATGAAAAATTAAGCGTCAGAGAGACTGAAAAACTGGTAAAAGATATTATGAATCCCAAAAAAAGAGTGGAAAAAGTGCAGGATTCAGCCACAGAGGCAATATACAGAGGTCTGGAGGAACGAATTAAAGGTATCCTGGGGACCAAAGCATCTATACATAGAAGCGGCAAACAGAAGGGGAAGATAGAGATTGAATACTATTCTCAGGATGAACTGGAACGTATTATGGACTTATTTGAGTCGATTGGTTAAGGGGAGAGTACAAGATGAATAATCTATTTGACGCGTTGGGAATTGATATTGGAATTGTTGTGTTACTGCTGATTATTCTTGTGATAATTATGACAGTCATGACTGTGAGTATGTCAATTCAGTTGAATCGTTTGAAAAGAAAGTACAAAGTTTTTATGAAAGGGAAGGATGCGCAATCTTTGGAGCGTGTCTTTGTTGCAAAGTTTAAAGAAATTGATAAACTGACCAAGGTGAATGAGGGGTATCAGTTTGATATTGAGCTGATTAAGAAAGGTTATGATAAAACCTTAAATAAGTATGGTATTGTAAAGTATGATGCGTTTGATGATGTTGGAGGAAAGCTTAGTTTTGCCTTAGCGATGTTGGATCAGAATAATACAGGATTTATATTGGACGCCATCCACAGTCGGGATAATTGCTTTCTCTATTTGAAAGAAATTGTGAAGGGTGAGTCCTATATCATGTTAAGTGCTGAGGAGATAAAGGCATTAAAGCAGGCTGTCAATTTTAATGTAGAAGAAGAATTAATAGGATAAGTAATTGGAAGAGAGGATTTTGTATTTATCAGAGTCCTCCCTTTTTTTAGTTGAGAGGAAGATCGGAATGCAAGTTATTTTCATAATGTTTGTTCTTGAACGAGGGAAAAGGGACAAACAAAAAATGCAAACTAACTTTAAGTAAAAATATTATACTCTCAATGATTTTAACTAGTCAAAACGCAGATGGAATGCTTAAAAATTATAAATTCTATCTGTGTTTTTGGTTTGAGCTTTAGTTAAATTGCAGTAGGATTATCAATCTGAATTTGAATTATGTAAAATTCTTATGTAAACTTCCACCAAAAATATTATGTATATGAATGTATAAATATACAGCGATTGTGGAGCGTTATAGTCTTGGTGAATATGTTAAAAACATAATTTGTTATGATACCAGGGTCAAAAGGTTATGCGTTTCATGCTTGCATGAAAAAGCATGACTTTGGGACCCGTAAAACATGAGAAAGTAGCCCGAACAGGGCGGATTTCGAATGTTTTTAGGGTTGCGGGAGCATGAAATGCGGAGCAATCCATGTATCATAGGGGTCAAAATACCTTTTGACCCCAACATCATTTGTTATTGAAAGCAGCAGAGCGTAAAAGTATTTTGATGAAGTAAATGGATTTTTCAAGTATTTTGTAATTGCTTGAATATGGTTTTGGTGTAAGCGGAATAAAAAGCAGGAAAAGTTGTAAAAGTCATTGCTGATTTCAGGAAGAATCTGTATTTTTCATTACTTGTAGCTGTTTCAGACTTGAAAAAATGTAGATACTAGGATAAACTAACAGAAGAATCTAGTATGTTGAAAAGACTGGATCCATTTGCTTATCAGAATATCAGTGAATTTTATAACAGGAGGAAATACATTTATGTTAGATATTAAATTTTTGCGGGAGAACCCTGAGATCGTGAAGCAGAATATCCGCAATAAGTTCCAGGAACATAAGCTGGAAATGGTAGATGAAGTAATTGAATTGGATAAAGAAAACCGCAGTATTAAGCAGGAAGTAGAGGCACTTCGTGCAGAGCGTAACAAGATTTCCAAGGAAATTGGTAAGCTGATGGCACAGGGAAAAAAAGATGAGGCTGAAGAAGTCAAAAAGCAGGTTGCTGCTTCCGGCGCTCGTATTGAGGAACTTTCTGCAAAGGAAAAAGAAGTTGAGGAAGAGATTCGTAAGAGAATGCTTGTGATTCCCAATATCATTGATGCGTCTGTACCAATCGGAAAGGATGACAGTCAGAATGTGGAGGTAGAACGTTTTGGTGAACCGGTGGTGCCGGATTTTGAAGTTCCATATCATACGGAAATTATGGAGTCTTTTCAGGGTATTGATCTGGATGCAGCAAGACGTGTGGCTGGAAACGGATTTTATTATTTGATGGGAGATATCGCCCGGCTTCATTCAGCAGTAATTTCTTATGCGAGAGACTTTATGATTGACCGTGGGTTTACTTATTGCGTACCGCCGTTTATGATCCGCAGCGATGTGGTTACCGGGGTTATGAGTTTTGCAGAGATGGAAGCTATGATGTATAAGATAGAGGGAGAAGACTTATATCTGATTGGTACCAGTGAACATTCTATGATTGGTAAATTCATTGATCAGATTATATCAGAAGATCAGCTTCCGCTTACGCTTACCAGCTATTCTCCATGTTTCCGTAAAGAAAAGGGTGCACATGGCCTGGAAGAACGTGGTGTTTATCGGATTCATCAGTTTGAAAAGCAGGAGATGATTGTAGTCTGTAAGCCGGAAGAATCCCCAATATGGTATGAGAAATTGTGGAAAAATACCGTGGATTTATTCCGTTCTCTGGATATTCCGGTTCGTACGCTGGAATGCTGTTCCGGAGACCTGGCCGATTTGAAGGTGAAATCAGTGGATGTGGAAGCATGGTCTCCAAGGCAGCAGAAATATTTTGAGGTAGGAAGCTGTTCAAATCTGGGAGATGCCCAGGCGCGTCGTCTGAAAATCAGAATAAATGGCAAAGAGGGTAAATACCTGGCGCATACTTTGAATAATACAGTGGTCGCACCGCCGCGTATGTTGATTGCATTCCTGGAGAATAATCTGAATGCAGACGGAACAGTAAATATCCCGGCAGCATTACAGCCTTACATGGGTGGAAAAGAAAAACTGGTTCCGGGTAAGTAATGGATTATATCAGTGAATTTGTGAAGGGAGGTGTTTCCATGCATGCATATATGAAAGCAGTCGGTTTTTCTGCTATTTCTTCCAGAAAGGAAATGCAGAAATTGATTGAGGATGTAATCAGGAACAGCGACAGACGTAAAGTAGTGGAGAATGAGGAACACCACCTTTTTGTGGAAATATCCAAGGAATATGGATATGATTGTGGATTAACGGTGTGTGGAGAGCTGGACGAGGAAGATAATTTTCATCTGGACTACTGTTTTCCATTTTATAACGGTTCAGGAGTTACCAGTCAGGAAGATCTGGTAGTGGAACGACATTCGGACAAAGAGTCTTTTGCAGGTGCCTGTGATGATTACAGGGTAGGGATTACGTTGATCTTTTATCTGCTGAATGCGGCGGAATATTTGACGGATAAAAATCATAATCTGCTTCATGATCCCAGAACTTCCGTGACTTTGTCTGCGCTTGGCAGGAATGGGACAATCCTTCTTCCTGTGAAAAAAGATGAAAATACGATGAAAGCAGAGCAAAGCTGGCAGCAGCATAATGCACTGATTGCGGCAGCAAGAAATGGTGACGAAGAAGCTATGGAAAGTCTGACAATGGAAGACATTGATATCTATTCTTCCATTTCCAAAAGAATCCGAAGGAAGGAAGATGTATTTTCGATTGTAGATTCTTACTTTATGCCTTATGGGATTGAGTGTGACCAGTACAATGTGATGGGGGAGATTACGGAACATGATACGACAGTAAATGAATATACCGGAGAAAAGCTGCATTTGCTGAATATTGTATGTAATGATATTCCGCTTGATATTTGTATTAATGACAAAGATCTGATTGGAATTCCGGAAGTCGGACGGCGGTTTAAAGGCGTTATCTGGCTGTTGGGAAAGATTAATTTTTAGTGGGAGTATCTTTAACGGACAATTATTCGGGCAGATATAAATCAGATGACCGGTATCTGGAGGTTAAAAAGTGGCAAAAAAAGCGAAGAGAGAAAAGCAGAAGAATCCAGAAGAACAGGAAAGAGTAGAAAAGCAAGAAGGCCTGGAAGAACAGGGAAGTGCAGAAACTCAAGAAGATTTAAAAGAGCAAGGAAGCGCAGAAACTCAAGAAGATTTAAAAGAACAGGAAGTTGCAGAGAAACAAGAGGATTCGGAAGAAGAAGGAAGCGTAGAAAAACAAGAAGCTTCAGAGGAGCAGGAAAGCGCAGAAGATCAAGAAAACTTAAAAGAACAGGAAAAAGCAGAGGAAGAACAGAAAAAGTGGAATATGGTACTGGGATTCGGGATTGGGATTTTGGTTCTTACGGTGGTAATTTTGTTCGGATGTGTGATTGATGCCCAAAACATAAATCGGGATCTTGTATCTAAGGTGGAAAAACTGCAGGATGAATATAAAAAGCTTCAGGCAAGCATTCCGGAAGTGACTCCAACTTTGAAGCCAACAACAGAGGTAACAGAAACACCGTCTCCAGAACTAACGCAGGTAACTGTTCCGACGAAACCGGCAGAGGATAATTTTGAGGCAGTGGAACAAAATTTAAGAGATCAGCAGCAGTTCGGACCAGATCAGCAGGAGAGCTTACAGAATCCGGAAGCAGGTCAAAATCCGGTAGAAGGCGAAGATAATAAGGTGATTACATCTCCTGAAAATACTGCAGAGTTTGTGACATATGAGCATTTTATTGAGGGAAAAAAATTCAGTTTTGAGTATCCTTCCGCCTGGGATGGTAAAATTATATTTGCAAATGTGACAAATGATGACGGATCAGTAGTAATTACCTGTTATCAGAGTGGACAGTATGCGGATCATCAGAATGGATCCGTTGACACAGGGGAAATTTTCCATATTCTGGTAAACAAAAATCCGGCCTATCAGACCGAAGCTAACGATCAGTATAAGATTGCAGAGAAAGATGGATATTGTGCATATTATGAGGAACCGACGGTGGTTACATATGATTATATTAATCATAAAGAATATGCAGTAGATTATAAGATGGTTTATGAGAGCCAGGCAAAGGTGTGGAGAAGTTTTCAGTTCAGCTGAGACGAAGTTTGGGAACTATAGTTATGTGTAAAAAGATGCCTTACAACAGAACTGTCAGAGACAGGAGGATGGAGGCATCTTTTTGTATTAATATAATATTGTTGAAATTTAAATGGTTTACATAATATTAAATCCAGAGGTATTCAATGGGGAAAAATTGAAATAGGGATTGATTCTTTGAGCAAAATATAGTATTATTTTATTTGCGTACAAGAGTGTTGTGTACAGTTAGAAAAGTAAATGTTACTTTTTATGATTATGATTGTCGCTATAGCTCAGCTGGATAGAGCGACCGCCTCCTAAGCGGTAGGCCGGAGGTTCAAATCCTCTTAGCGACGTACTGTGAAATACCGAGAATACTGGGGTTCCAGAGTTCTCGGTATTTTACTATATCTGAGATTGCTAATCAAAATAGTGATTCTGCTAATTTTTCCAAAAGTTGTGTTAAAAATATTGCTAATTGAGAAAGCGAAAGTTTCTGGTTCTAATTTGTAACTTCGTCCCAACTTGTGACGAAGTTGAAACTTATCTTGAAAGAACATCTTCGAAAGCTGTAGGAAAATATTGAGACGGAAAGGTAATGGCTGCTATCCACATAGAAAAATGTATGATATACGAAGTAACAGAACTTGAAGTCGCAAATTGTGATTTCAAGTTACTCATAGTTTTGAAATTCTAATCTGGCATTTCAAAATAGAAAGGACGATAAAGATGGCTGATACAAAACAAACAGCTCTGACAAAGACAAATGATGATATCCAAGAAATAAGCATTAAATCAGCAGAATCCGATATAAAAAGTATGATATACGTTATTCGTAACCAGCAGGTTATGATAGACAGTGATTTAGCGATGCTGTATCAAGTAGAAACGAGAGTATTAAATCAGGCAGTAAAGCGTAATATTTCAAGATTTCCAGAAAGATTCCGATTTCAACTGACAAAAGAGGAATATGAAAACTTGAAATCACAATTTGTGATTTCAAGTTTGGAGGATGATAATGGATATGGCGGGCGTAGGAAATTGCCATATGTTTTTACAGAACAAGGAATCGCAATGCTTTCTGCTGTTTTGCGTAGTGATGTTGCTATCCGAGTAAGCATTAGAATTATGGACACTTTTATAGAGATGCGGAAGTATATGGCAAATACATCTTTGCTGTATGAGCGGTTAAATGCAATAGAGGTCCGCCAAATAAATTACCAAACTGAAACAGACGAGCGTTTTGAAAAAGTTTTTGAGTACATAGCCGAACATGAGGAATCCAGTCAAAAGGTATTTTTTGATGGACAGATTTATGATGCGTTTAGTTTGATAGTGAATTTGGTTTAAAAAGCAGATAAAGAAATTACTCTGATAGACGGATATGTGGATGTTGGGACATTGAATCTGCTTTCAAAGAAAAAGTCTGATGTTGCAGTAACTATTTATACGCAGATACAGACGAAGCTAACGAAAGCTGATGTTAAGAATTTCAATGCACAATACCCGACATTGAAAATAAAATATACAAAAGTGTTCCACGACAGGTTTTTGATTCTTGACCGAACGACAGCTTATCATATAGGGGCATCCTTAAAAGATGCAGGTAAAAAATGTTTTGGTATCAATCTAATTCAAGATGAAAACATCATCAAAGACATATTGCAAAGATTGGAACTGGAAACAGAGGAATAGGTAATCTCTTTGAGGTCGCAAATTGTGACATCAAACAAACAGTAAACAATTTAAACTATTTAGAAATCAGTTATGAAATACAAGTACAAAATGGGAAAAGTTTTACAGCCTACTATTTCCCTAAATTCAAGCCCCTTGCTAATCGCCTGCTAAAAGGAGCATCTAAAACGCCTTAAAATTAGCGGTCACAGGTCGGTACGAGATAACATTTTCAATCCGTGAAAAGTAAGGAAATACAGTGATTATATAGCACTAAGAGGGAGCTGTTTACTAGCAAACGGTGCTACTCCTAAGCGGTAGGACGGAGGTTCAAATCCTCTAGCGATGCTTTAAGAAATGCCGAAAATACTGGGACTCTAGGGTTTTGGCATTTTTGATACATAACGAGGGTATGAGGAAATAGAATCTCTTAGAAAAAGAACTTCTCTATATATGGGAAGTGTGTAGCAATCCGTAGGTATCCTGGGGCAAAATACTTTTTGACCCCAACATCATTTTATGAGTTGCCCGACAAATGGACAACCAATAGCACTTTGAAAACTTAACACATGAA
>OLZF01000666.1_pt1 | contig 33227 bp, 29 predicted proteins | sample 1674391 | NCBI WGS metagenome assembly OLZF01 (sample SAMEA103958166, study PRJEB25191) | human gut metagenome | biome: human-associated habitat [ENVO:00009003]; feature: intestine environment [ENVO:2100002]; material: feces | place: Germany | collected 2013/2015
GGCAAACCTCGTCATGGAGGAAGCCGATCCCGATGCGAACATCATCTTCGGCGCGGGCATCGACGAGTCCATGGGCGACAAGGTGCGCATCACCGTGATTGCGACGGGCTTTGAGAAAACGCCGTTCCCGCCGCGTGAGCCGGTCAAGTCTGCGCGCGATATCAACCGCGATCGCCTCTATGGCAGCAATTACGGCGCGACCGGTGCGACCGGTGCGACCGGTGCGACCGGTGCGACCGGCAGCTATACGCCCGGCAACTACGGTGCGACGGGCGGGTACACGCCGTCCTACACCAGCAGCGACAGCTACAACAGCCATCCGACCATGGGCGTTCCGCAAGCGCCGATGACGCAGCAGCCGGCACAACCCGCGTATTATGCGCCCCAGCAGCCCGCGCAGCCGCAGCAGCCGGCGTATGGTCAGCCGCAGCTGTTTGGCAATCAGCCCCAGCAGCTGGATTACGCGCAGCAGGGCTACACTGGCAATATGCAGCCTGTGCAGCAGCAGTACGCGGGCGGTGCAACCGGCCCGATGCCCTCTGTGCAGCCGCAGCAGCCCAAGCGCCCGACGACGGACGCCAACGGTGTACCTTCGTTCATGAAGCGCCGCGGCAACTAATATACACTACCAGCCCTGTTTCCGACGTGGAAGCAGGGCTTTTTGCATATTAGGATGAAAATTGCATTAGAAAAGGGCCTGTTCGCTTGACAAAACTTGCGCAAATATGGCAAAATGACGTTGATAGGAAAGATGCGTTTAAGCGAAATAGGAGGTAGAATGATGAAACGATGGATTTCTATGCTGCTGGCGCTGATGCTGCTGATGCTGGGCATGGCGACGGCGGAGGATGCGGCGGATGACGCTTGGGAGTATGAGCTGGTCGGGCGCGCAATAGAGCTTGTGCGGCAGATGGATGCGCAGGAGCGAGGGCGGCTGTTTGAGGACACGCTCAATATTACAGAGGTGGCAAGTACAGAAACGCCGCAGCCGATTGACCGTGGAATGCCCCGGCAGGCGTTCATCAGCGTCAGCGTCAACGGCACGGACAAGTCGGCGTCGGTGTTGTTTTTTGTGCTGCTGATGATGGATGCCAGCGCGGACACGGATGCGACGGACGAGACGGAAAACGCCTATCTGCGGATTGTAGAGCGCACGTTCGCGGTATTCCCGGAATTCGGGATGGACGCGCAGGAAACGAGTGCCGCCGCGAACTTGCTTTACGCTGGGGATGCGCCGGAAATGGGACTGCTGCTGCTGTCTTACGGCGAAAATGGCGTGGTGCTGGTGCGCTGGTTCGCGGAAAACGGCTGTGTGTGCCTGACGGCGATTCCGGTGGCGCATCAGGCGACCGAGCTGACAACGGACAAGCTGAGCGAATTCTACGCAGGCGAATTTGAGGAAGTTGACTTGTCCCGCGTGGTGGCATTGGCGGAATTGGAACCGCATCAGCCGGACGAGGACACCATCCGGCAGCTTGCCCTGCAATCAGCGCAGGAGATGCAGCACTGGGCGGCGCTGAGCGGCGAGCAGGAGGGCATTATCCCGTGGAATACAGCGGAGACGGCGGTGCAAATCAGCATACTCGACTACGATGCGTCGCAGATGACGGCGTTTGAAGCGCAGATGCAGCAGTGCGGCAAGACGGAGACCAAGTTCCTCGACATACTGGCGATTGCGCTGTACCCCTGCGACGCGCACGACACGGGCGGTTTGCTGTATCTGCGACCGAGGACGGGTACGCCCATTGTGGTGGCGTGGCAGGCAATGAACGGCGCGGTGGTGATGCGCAGCGTGTACGCGCCGCAGGACGAAGAGGACGATGCGTGGGAGCAGACGGCGGTCATCAATGGCATCATGACGGCGCGGAAGCTGGTGGACATGGTGTCAAACGACGCTTTTGTGGATTGGCAGCAGTGGCGGAAAGAGGACACCATCAGCGACATTGACCGACTTCGCAGTGCTGACGTTTCGCGCCCGACGGAAGTCTGGATTTGTCCTGACACGTTGAGCAATGAATGGGGCGCTGTGACGCTTCGCAACAATGAAATGCTGACGGTGACGAATCAGCCGCATACGCTGTCACTGCTGCTGTGCTTTGCGCCGGACGCGCTGATTTGCGTGGAAATTTCGGGAGGTGCGGAGGAAAACGACTATTCTGCCCATGTGCCGCGGTACACGAAGGAAGATATTCTGCACAAATGGGGAGACAAAGCGTACTCGTGGGATACAGCGAATCTGCCGGACACGCTGGATTGGGTTCGCTCGGATGTCATATTTGGCGACACGGCGGAGAAAATTCTGCGGAACTACATTGTGTATGATGGGGACGGCGGCGACCTGCTGAACGGCAAGGAATATCTGCTTCAAGTGAGATTGAAGCCGGAAGTGTGCGAAAGTCTGGTAATTCCGCCGGAATATGCGGATGCGGGCATTCAGGCTTCGTGGCTGTACTATCCGGCAGAGATGGCGATGAATCAGCTGGCAATCATTGACCCGGAGGAAGAGAAAAGTCAGCAGTGGATTAGCGCACACATTATGGAGTACATGCGGCGGCATGGCACTGCGGAAGGCGTGACGACGGAGGAAGAAGGCTGGGGGATGACTGTGCTGATTCCGGAGACGGGTGCGCCGGTTCAAATGCTGTGGCGGGTGCAGAACGGCATGATGCGCGCGCATGTTGTCTGGATGCCGTCGGAGCAGCTACGCGCGTGCGAAACGAACGAGGATTTGGCGGCGCTGCTGAACGCGCAGGTGCCGGGAATTGTGCTGGAATAATCCTGCAAGGGAAATGAAATAGGAAAATAAAGAAAGGAAGAACCCCATGAAGAAGATGCTTGCAATTCTGCTTGCCCTGCTGATGATGCTCAGCGGTATGGCGATGGCGGAAGAAACGACGGATAACAACACGAACATCAGCCATATGCTGGAACTGTGCCAGCGCGTGGATATCCTCCTGCGCAGCGACCGCGTTGTGACCGATTTGGTGGGCGACACGGACGCCGCTATCACCGAGGAACAGAAGATTGTCAATCGCCTGCGCGCGGGAAACCGCACGATGCCATCCGCCGTCTACTATGTCACGGGCGAAACGCTGCTGGCAGGCTTCATCGGCGATAACCCGGATTACACCGACACGCCGGAGCAGCGCAGGGTGCTTCAGCTGATGCCGCAGCGCATTTTGATGGAGCAGCAGGATACATATGGCAAGCAAATGCTGAACCAAATGGCGCGCTCGACGCAGTATCCCAAGCCGGACGGCGAGCCGGAAATGGGCATGTATATCGCGCTGTACGCGGATGCGCTGCCGATGATGAGCTTTTGGATCAGCGATGGCACGGTGAACGACATGTACTGCACGCCGGTGCTCTCGGATGAATTGGCGGCGTGCAAATCCGCTGAAGAAGTGACGGCGTGGTTCGCGGCGCAGCAAATGCCCGAACTTGCCTGCACGGCGGTGGATTTGGCGGGCGTTGCGGCGTATCCCTTTACGGAGGATCCGTTCGGCGACGAGGGCGAGCCTGTGCCGTTCGAGCGTCTGGCAGAAGCGGGCAATGCGCTGGATGAACTGATTGAAAGCCGCTATTTGCAGACAACGTGGGGCATCAGCGACGAGGATGTGGCGAAGCTGGCGGCATACGCGCATGAGGGGCAGTCGCCGCGCAGCATCTACCGTATTGAGCTGATGGAATCGTCGATGGCGCAGATGCTCCGTTTGACTTACCGTTCAGAAGCGCCGCAGGTGCTGTACGAGGTAACCTGCTCGTGGGCAATGGAAATGTATCACATGGTAACACTCTTTGCCATGTACGACGAATACAACGCGGGCGTGCGGACGTTGTATCAGCAGGAAGAGGACGAGGAGGAAAGCGACAGCCTCTTCACGGACGAAACGAGCGAGACGGATACGCCGGATGAATCCCTGAAGACGGAAGCGGAGAATTTCCAGAAACTGACGCAAGAAATCGACGCGCGCTACTCGCTGATTATGAACCAAGCCACGCAGAAACACTTGTACCTTGACTTGAACGAACGCACCAATGCCATGTACGTACTGCTGTACGATGAAGGCGCGCCGATTCTGGTGATGTCGAGCATGGAGAACGGCGTTTCGTGCCTGCATGTGCGCTATTTCCCGACGGCGCAGTTGGAAAACTGCCAGAACACAACGGACTTGATGTTCTACTTCACCGGCAACAATGTCCCGTTTGAAGTGACGGAAATCCTGCCGCAGGGTGATTTAGCGGACATGGCGGAAGCTGCGCAGTAAGCAAAGAAACGCCGCGCAAGGATTGGGCGAATCCTAAAAGTGACGGCACCGAAGGAGTGTCGGGGGCGAACGGAAAGCCCTGCGCCCCAAAGCAGAATATCCATAACAAAACACCGCCGCACCGGAAAGCAAATTACGGTGCGACGGCGCATTTTGTTATGGGGCAAAAATCGATGCAGGCAGTTCTTCCTCCTGCTTTTCCTCCGGCTTTGGGGCGAAAAGCCCGCTGAACCACCGGCTCAGCGCACTCGGCTTCTCCACCCGCGCCACCTGCACGCTCTGTGTTCCTTCCAATAGGATGCCATTGTCCAGCAGCTCCGCGTGCACGGGAATCACGCGATATGTGTATGTTACACCGGGCTGGGCACGGTTGTCGGTGTAGTAGAGCGTTTCGCCCGCGGCGGCGCGAAGCTCGGTCAGGATGAAGCTCTCTCCGGCAGCGTCGCGCTGAACGCGGTAGACGGCGGCATCACTGGCCTGAATGACCAGCAGCGGCTGCCCGTCGTCAGAATGCGAGACGGAGAAGGATTTTGCGGACGCGGGCGCATTCCACACATCACTCTTCTTCTTCGGCTGTGTGCCGTCGAGGAAAACCTCATTCAGGCGGTAGGCGCTCGGCGTGAGCGACGTGGCCAGCATCGGTTCGCCGCGCCACTCGATGGCCTTCTTGTCAATGTCCGCGCTGACGATGCCCTTGGGCTTGGTGAAATCGGGCTTCTTGCGTTCTGTGTACCACGCGCGGAGGAAATTGCGCGCCAGTGAAGCGGGATTCGTGCCCCCAGAGACGCGGTTGGGCAGGCGGTGCGCCGCGTCCGGCTCGTCATAGCCCATCCAGACGGCGGTGGACAATTCTGGGGTGTACGCTGCCATCCACACGTCACGGTTGCCGCCGCCGCTTTCATTGACCGTGCCGGTTTTGCCCGCGACAGGTGTCCCCGCGCTGGAGAGGCGTGTGCCCGTGCCGGAAGAAATGACGGTTTTGAGCAGACTCGTCATCAGATACGCGGACTGCGCCGACAGCACGCGCGTGCCGGTGGTTTCGCGCTCGTAGATGACATTGCCGTCACGGTCGGTGATGCGCTCGATGAAGTACGGCGCGTAGTATGTTCCGCCGTTGGCAAAGGGCGCATACGCCGCCGCCATCTGCATGGGGGAGGTGCCGTAGGTCATGCTGCCCAAGGCGAGGGAGAGATTCGCGTCGCGGTCATCCAGCTCAATGCCGACGCTTCGCAGATAGCGCTGCGCAGTCTGGACGCCAATGGCTTGCAGCACCTTCACGGCGGGGATGTTCAGGCTGTTTTTGAGCGCTGTGCGGACGGTCACGTTCCCGTAGTAAGCATTGCCCGCGTTGCGCGGCTTGTAAGTGCCGAAAGCGGTCGGCGCATCGAGAATTACGCTGGCGCACGTCCATCCGGCGGATTCAATCGCGGGGGCATAGACCGCCAGCGGCTTGAGCGCGCTGCCGGGCTGACGGCGCAGCTGGGTCGCGCGGTTCAATCCGCGGCGGGTGACGTACTTGCGTCCGCCGACAATGGCGCGCACTGCTCCGCTGCTCGTGTCCACCGCGGCGGATGCAGCCTGCACGGGCGTGCCGTCCTTGTTATCAGCGGGAAAGACATCCGTCAGGTACTGCTCGTCCATGATGCGCTGCATGTCCGGGTCAAGCGTCGTGTCGATGCGGTAGCCGCCCGCAAGCAGCGTTTCGGCGCTCACGTCCAGCCGGGATTCGGCCTCATCCAGCACGGCATCGACGAACCAGCCGTAATCTGTCTGCACCTGCGGCGCGCTGCGGGCGGTCAGTTCCTCCGCCATTGCCGCGTCGTATTCCGCCTGTGTCAGCATATTTTCCTCCAGCATGATGGACAGAATGTACTCCCGGCGCTCGCGGTTGCTCTCCGGCGCGGATTGCAGGCTGTATGCGGATGGCGCTTTGATGGCAGCAGCGAGGGAGGCTGCCTGCGCAGGGGTCAACTCCGCCGCATCAACGCCGAACGTGACTTCTGCCGCCGCCTGCACGCCGTATGCGCCCTGTCCGAAGTAGATGAAATTCAGGTACATGTCCAGAATCTCGTCTTTCGTGTACTGCTTTTCCAATTGCAGCGCGAGGTGAATTTCCTCCAGCTTGCGCGCAATCGTCTTCTGGCTGGACAAGTGGGAGAGCTTAATCAGCTGCTGGGAGATGGTGGATGCGCCCTGACTGAACGCGCCGTCGCGGACGTTGGTGAGCATGGCGCCGATGATGCGCGTGATGTCAAAGCCCGGATGCTTGTAGAAGCGCAAATCCTCCGCAGCAAGGAACGCATTTACGACGTGCGCGGGCAGACGCGACGTGTCGATGACCGTGCGGTTCTCCTTGCCGACGAGCGAGGTGACGTAATCGCCGTTCTTATCGTGAATGGCACCGGTCTGGGCGAGCGACGTGAGGCGGGATGGGTCAAGTGACTGCCAATCCGCCACGGAAAACGCCTGATACGCCCAAACCGCGCCGCCGAGCAGCAGCATCAGCAAAATTGCCCAAATCGCCGGAAGCACCCAATGCCTTTCTTTCTTCATGCCTGCCACGCCTCCCATATTTCTCTTTCCATCCTGCCCCGAAAATGAAAAAAATCTGCATGGAAATATTTTTCATCACTCAATAGAGAGACGGTTTACGAAAAAAAGCAGATATTTCGTTTTTTTTGTGAAAAAAGACTGGTCAAACGGGTGAAATTGGTCTATAATAAAGCACAGACAGATAGACGCGGCAGATGCCCGTCTGATTGAAGGAGGAAAACTGTGCGGAAACTTCTTGCGATTCTGCAAATCTTCGTGCTGATGGCAGCAATGGCGCTGCCGACAGCTTTCGCCGCCGAAGCGCCGATTATGCTTGCCGGCTTGGAAGCTGCGTCGTCCTCCAGCAGCACGGAAGCGCAGCATGACTGGGATACGAACTTATTCTTCCAAACAATGCAGGAAAAAACCGGGATTGCCTTCTCCTTTACCGAATACGTCAGCCGAGAGGCATGGACGGAGGCGAAAACGGAAATGCTGGCGGGCGAGGTTGCCATGCCGGATATGTTCTTCAAGGCGGAACTGACCCCGCAGGAGACGCTGGCGTTCTATGAAGCGGGCAAGCTGATTGACCTGCGCCCGTATCTGGCGGAGTACGCGCCGCACGCCTGGGCGCTGCTGGAAGCCAATCCGGAATGGATGGAAGCCGTTTCGCTGCCCGATGGCGCGATTGTCGCACTGCCGAGCATCAACGAACTGACGCCGAACAATACCATGTGGATTAACAAGACGTGGCTTGACCGCTTGAAAATGGGCGTGCCGACGACGGCAGAGGAACTGACGGAGGTGCTTCGTCAATTCCGCGACCGCGACATGAACCAGAATGGCAGCCGCAACGACGAAATCCCCCTGTCCTTCGTGAGCATGTGGGACCTGCGCTTCTTGGCGCACGCGTTCGGCATCAATGCGGATGATTACTACCTGACGGAACAGAATGGAAAAATCAGCGAAGTGCTGACGACGGAGGAAAACCGCGCGTTCCTGACGTGGCTGCACGAGTTGTACACTGAGGGGCTGCTGGATTCGCAGGGCTTTATGGCCATGCGGCTGGTGGAGGCGGCAACGTCCTCGTCATCTTCCAGCAGCAGCGAAACGGCGAAGTATGGCGTGTTCTTCGGTGCAACGCCGCAGGACGTGGTCGGCGTGAATCTCGCGTCGGAGTATATCGCGCTTGATCCACTGCTGTACAACGGTCAGCAGGTTTACCGCGATTTCACCGGCGACCTCTACCGCGGCACGTTCGCAATTTCATCCACCTGCGCAGAGCCGGAAAAGCTGCTGCAATGGGTTGATTATCTCTACACGGACGAGGGCTTCTTGGCGGCGCAGGTCGGCAAGGAAGGCGAGGACTACGACTGGAACGACGATGGCACATGGGCGTATGCTCGTACGGCGGAGGAAGTTGTCGCCATGCAGGGCACGAACACCATTTGGACAACCTCGATGCCCTCCTATGCCAGTGCGGAAATTCAAATGAAGATGGATGATGACGCAACGCACGCACTGGCAGCGGAACTGATGCGTGTCCGGCAATGGGAAAAGCGTGCAATGCCGCTGCTCTACCTGACGCAGGAGCAGATGAACCGTGTCACGGAGCTTCAAAGCGGCATCAGCACCTATGCGGAAACGCGCATGGCGTGGTTCGTCGCGGGGGACGTGGAACTTAATGATGAAACATGGGCAGATTTCTGCGCGCAGGTGAAGGCACTGGGCATCGACGAGATGGTCAGCATCTGGCAAAGCGCCTATGACAACGCATGGCGCCTTGACAAGTAATGCTATTTCCTGCATTCACCTGCACCATCTGCTCGCGCCTTGGCGCATTCTCATTTGAAAATAGTATATACACACGCAAACCATTCAAGAAACCATCCATTGAATGAAAGGACGGAACAAACATGAATCAGTACGCCACGATGATCCGCAACCTAAAATCGCCTGAGGTGATGGAACGCCTGATGCACCTGTATGGCCGCCGCGACGGTATGCTGGTGGAGCAGACGGGACGCTATATTGGTTTGCTCAAACGGCATGAAGAGCTGTTTCACGAGAACCGCGAAGTGCTGATGATTAGCGCCCCCGGCCGCACGGAAATTGGCGGCAACCACACCGACCACAACCGCGGGCGCGTGCTGGCGGCGGCAATCAACCTGGATACGCTTTCGGCGGTTTCCGCGCGCGACGATATGATGGTGGAAATCCACTCCGACGGCTATCCTGCCATCAAGGTGGATTTGGGCAGCCTTGATGTCGTTGAAAAGGAGAAGGGGAAGACCCATGCGCTGGTGCGCGGCGTGGCGGCACGGATGGCGGAACTGGGCTACAAAATCGGCGGCTTCAACGCGGCGGTGACGTCGAACGTCATGTCCGGCAGCGGCTTGAGCAGCTCGGCGGCGTTCGAGGTGATGACGTGCGCCATTTTTGACGCGCTCTACAATGGCTTCACCATCGACTACAAGACGCGCGCGAAAATCAGCCAGTACGCCGAAAACGTGTATTTTGGCAAGCCCAGCGGTCTGCTGGATCAGATGGCGTCTTCCGCTGGCGGTCTGGTGACGGTGGACTTCAAGCATGATGACCCCGATGTGCGCCCGATGCACTTTGACTTCGCCAAGTACGGTTATTCGCTGGTCGTGGTGGCGACGGGCGGCAATCACGCTGATTTGACGGACGATTACGCGGCGATTCCGGCGGAAATGAAGAAGGTGGCGGCACTGTTCAATGAACCGTACCTGCGCCGTGTGCGCCCGGAGGAGTTCTATCAGGCGCTGCCGACCCTGCGCGGCAAGGTGAGTGACCGGGCGCTGCTGCGCGCCATGCACTTCTTTGAAGAGGACGAGCGCGTGGTTCGTCAGGTGGCGGCGCTTGACCGCAACGACCTGTTTGCGTTCCTGTGGGAAATCATCTGTTCCGGTCGGTCGTCGTATATGTATTTGCAAAACGTCTATGCGAACCCGAAGGATCAGAGCCTGTCGCTCGCGCTGGCGATGGCGGAACACATGATGCTGGACAAGGATGGCGCGTGGCGCGTGCACGGCGGCGGATTTGCTGGTACGACGCTGAACTTCGTGCCGGACAAGCTGTTGAATCAGTTCATCGAGACGATGGAGGGCACGTTTGGGGAGCATTGCTGCAATGTGCTGGATATTCGTCCGGAAGGCGCTGCCGTGCTGCGGCTGGAATAATGAAATAATTTCGGCAAAATCTTGACAAGGACTGCCGCCTGTGCTATCATAACGATGGCGCGGGCGGCAGATTTTGCTGAAACGCGCGAAATAACTGCACAAGCCACTTGGAGCTTCTTCGGGGCAGGGTGAAATTCCCTACTGGCGGTACAGCCCGCGACCCTTCCGCACCGCAATGGGCAGGAAGGCTGAGCCGGTGAGACGAAAGTCAATTCCGGCGCCAACAGTATAGTCTGGATGAGAGAGGAAAGCTGGAAATATGCGCGGAATTTCGGCGAGTATGCCGAAGTTCCGAGATGTTCCGCCCCTGAAAAGCGAACCTGCTTCAGGGGCGTGCATATTTTTAAGGAGGCTTGTCCTATGACAAAGCAGAAAACCCGTTCCAATCTCTCTGTCCAGTACATGACGCGCATCGCCATTCTGGGCGCACTGTCCGCCGTCCTGTTCCCGCTGGAAATCCCGATTGTCGCGTTCTACAAGCTCGACTTCAGTACGCTTCCGGCGCTGCTCGGCGCGTTCTCGATGGGTCCGCTGCCGGGTCTGGCGATTCTGCTGATTAAGGACTTGTCACGTCTGGCGTATTCGTCGAGCATGTATGTTGGGGAGCTGGCGGATTTCATCATTAGCGCGGCGTTCATCCTGCCCGCGTCGCTGATTTACCGCAAGCACAAGACGCGCAAAACCGCGCTGGTCGGCATGGCGGTCGGCACGCTGTGCATGATTGTGGTGTCGGTGCTGGTGAACTGGAAGATGATGATTCCGTTCTACATGACCGCGTTCCACATGGACATGGAAGCGATTATCGGCATGGCGCAGAAGGCACTGCCGTTCGTGGATACGGAGTGGAAGGTGCTGCTGTATGTGACGGCGCCGTTCAATCTGCTGAAGGGCTTTGTGCTGAGCCTGCTGACGTTTGTGCTGTATAAGCGGCTGTCGCCGATGCTGCACGTCCGGAAGTAAAGAAAATAAACACGCGGACACAGCCTGAAAGCGCGCACAACTCAATCGCGAAAAAGGGTCAAGGGAGGAACTCCCTTGCAGAGTCCAGAGACAGCGTCTCTGGTGGGGTCAAGGGGCAACGCCCCTTGCGCCTCCTTATAATAGGAAGGAACATAACTATGAGAACACATTCTCCCAATGAAACACGCGAACTGGCGAAAAGGCTGGCGAAAGAGCTTCGGAGGGGGGATGTGCTTCTTTTGTGGGGCGATTTGGGCGCGGGCAAGAGCGAGTTTACGCGCGGACTGGCGCAGGGGCTCGGCGTGACGGCAACCGTCACCAGCCCGTCGTTCACCATCCTCAACGTTTACGACGACGGGCGAATTCCCCTGTACCACTTCGACTGGTATCGGCTGAACAGCGTTGAGGAGCTGTACGAAATGGGCATGGAGGAGTTCCTCGGCGGCGACGGCGTGGCGGTGGTTGAGTGGCCCAGCCAGTGCCCCGAAGCCATTCCGGAAACGCACCTTGACATCCGCCTGACCCCGGTGGACGAAACGACGCGCGATGTGACCATTACTCCGATGGGCGGATTCCGTGAAATATCCTTGGAGGAAGAACAATGAAGCTGCTTGCTGTGGATACATCCGGGCCGGTGTGCGGCGTGGCGATTTTGACTGAGGACGGCATTCGACATGAGTGCGCTGTTATGAACCACAAGACGCATTCGGTCAACCTGCTGCCCATGATTGACAACGCATTCCAGTCCACGGGGCTGACGATTCAGGACATGGATCGCTTGGCTGTCGTGGTCGGGCCGGGGTCGTTCACGGGCGTCCGGCTCGGTGTCAGCACGGTGAAGGGGCTGGCGCACGGCGCGGGGAAGCCCTGCGTCGCGGTCAACGCGCTGGAAGCAATGGCGGCAGGCATCAGCGGATTCAGAGGTGTCGTCTGCCCGATTCAGGATGCGCGCGCTGGGCAGGTGTATGGCGCAGCGTTCTCCGCGGGAGAAAATCGCCCGAATCGGTTGATGGCTGACACGCCGATGAAGGTTGAGGACTATGCGGCGGAAATCAGCCGCTTCGGCGACCGCTTCCTATTCCTCGGCGACGGTATGCCTGTGCATCGGCAGAAGCTGCAAACCCTGCTGGGGGATGCTGCCGAGTTCGCGCAGCCGCATCAGGCGTTCCTGCGCCCGGCAGCAGTGGCGTACCTTGCGTCGCTGGAGACGGAAACGGTTGATTACCTGACGCTCATGCCGCTCTACCTTCGCGCCCCGAACGCCGCGCTCAACAAGAAGCTGACGGAGGGTCTCCATGCCTGAAATCACGATTCGTCGGATGACGATGGACGACGTGGACGGCGTGTATGCCGTGGAAATCAGCACGTTTGTCGATGCGTGGAGCCGCGACGCGTTCGTCAGCGACATGAAAAATCCTGTTGCACGCTACCTCGTGGCGGAGCAGGACGGGAAAATCATCGGCTATGCGGGTGCGTGGGTCATCCTCGATGAGAGCCACATCACCAACATCGCTGTGCTAAAGGAACACCGCGGGCAAGGGACGGGAAAACGCCTGACGCACGGGCTTCTGCAATACCTCTCTAACCTCGGTGCGGCGTACGCGACGCTGGAAGTTCGCCGCAGCAATGAAATCGCGCAGAACCTCTATAAGTCGCTCGGTTTTGTGCAGCTTGGCGTTCGCAAGCGCTACTATGCCGACAATGGCGAAGACGCGCTCATCATGGTCTGCGACCACATGCCGACGGCTGACCCGGATTTCACGGAAGCCGAAACGATATTTGAAGAATAAGCAATGGCGCTCGTCACATGACGGGCGCTTTTTTGAAAGGAGCAGCCTATGGCGACGATTCTGGTGACGCACGGCATCCCGGCAGAGGGATTTTCGCTGCTTTCGGGAGAGAAAATTGTGATTCCGAAGCCGCTCATGCGGTTCTCGACGGACGAACTTGCGGCGCTGATTCCGGCGGCGGATGCGGTCGTTGCGTGCGGCGCGTTGCCGGGTGAAATCATCCGCAAAGGGACGAAACTGCGCATTATCGCGGGCTATGGCGCGGGCTATGACGGCGTGGACGTGCGCGCGGCGGCGGAATGCGGTATACCGGTCACGAACCTGCCCGACACCGTGACGGACAGCACGGCGGAGCTCGCCATCGGGCTGATGCTCGCGGTTTCGCGCAGAATTGGGGAAAACAGCCTCCGCGCGCGAGAGGAAGCGCCGGAAAACCTGTTCGGCATGGGCAAAAACATGGGGCGCAGTCTGCGCGGACAGACGCTGGGTCTCCTCGGCTGTGGGCGCATCGGCAAGCGGACGGCGGAAATCGCGGCGGCGCTCGGAATGCGCTGCATCGGGTACAGCCGGCACGGGGTGAATCATCCGCAGGTGGAAAGCGTGACCCTGCCGGAGCTGCTGGCGCAGTCTGACGTGCTGTCCCTGCACTGCCCGCTGACGCAGGAGACGCGCCGGCTGCTTGACCGTTCTGCGCTGGCGCGAATGAAGCAGGGGAGCATCCTCATCAACACGGCGCGCGGGGCGATTGTGGACTGTGACGCACTGGCGGATGCGCTGGAATCGGGTCATCTGCGCGGCGCAGGGCTGGACGTGTACCCGGATGAGCCGCACATTCCGCCGAGGCTGATCGCGCTGCCGCAGGTTGTCCTGACCCCGCACATCGGCACAAACACGCAGGAGACAAGGCAGCGGATGGCGGAGGGGTGCGCACGGCAAATTGCGGATGCGCTGGCGGGAAAACGACCGGCGCATGTGGTGAATGGGGTAGAATAATGCCAAAATTAAAACAGCAGCAGGGGCGACAAGCATCCCTGCTGCTGTTTTTGTAAAGTCAAGATGGCGTGTTCAGGCGATAGCACGTTATTTCGTCCACGCGTCAAACTCTTCATCTGTCGCAAGCACGGTGTGTGTGCCGCCAGCGGAATGTTCCGTTCCTTTGGCGTAATCAATGCCACTGGTGGCGTAGTTGTAGGTTAGGGCGACGCGATGCTTTTCCACCACGGGATTGGGGTGGGGGATGGCGGACAGCAGACTCTTGGTGTACGGATGAACCGGGTGGGAGAAAATCTCCTCCTTCGTACCGGATTCCACCATGTAGCCCAAATGCAGCACGCCGATGCGGTCGGATATGTACTTCACCATGCTCAAATCATGTGCGATAAACAAGTAGGCGCACTGCGTTTCCGCCTGAATATCCTTCATCAGGTTGACCACCTGCGCCTGAATCGACACATCCAGCGCGGAAATGCACTCGTCGGCGATAATCAGCTTGGGGTTCATAATCAGGGCGCGGGCAATGCCGACGCGCTGCCGCATACCGCCGGAAAGCTGGTGCGGATAGCGGGCAGCGTGCTCCGGCGAAAGTCCGACTTTCTTGAGCATTTCGCTGATTTTCTCCTCGCGCTCCTGCCGATTGGCGAAGCGGTGGTGGATGTCCATGCCTTCGCTGATGATGTCGCCGACCTTCTTGCGCGGATTCAGGCTCGCCATCGGGTCTTGGAAAATCATCTGCATGTCCGAGCGAAGCATACTGCGCGTGTTGCGGTCAAGTGCGCCGGAAATCACCTTGCCGTTGAAGGTGATGCGACCGTCCGTCGGGTTATACAGGCGGATGATGCTGCGCCCGATGGTCGTCTTGCCGGAGCCGGATTCGCCGACCAGCCCGTAGGTTTCGCCCGGATAGATGTTGAAGGACACGCCGTTGACGGCTTTGACCGTATAGGTGCGGGAGACAGGGAAGTACTGAACAAGATTTTCTACTTTCAATAGCGGCTCGCTCATAGATACTTGGCAGCCTCCTTCTTCGCCCGTTCAAGGCGCTCCTTCAATTCCTTAGGCATCTCAAAGGCGGGTGCGTCCGGGTGGAGCAGCCACGTGGCGGCGTAATGGGTTTCGGAAACTTTGAACAGCGGCGGTTCTGCCTTCTTGTCGATGACCATGGCGAAGCGGTTGCGCGCGGCAAAGGCATCGCCGACCGGTTCATGCAGGAGGTTGGGCGGACTGCCCGGAATGGAGTACAAGCGGTCATCAGCCGTCTCCAAATCCGGCATGGCGGACAAAAGACCCCATGTGTAGGGATGGCATGGCTCGTAGAAGATTTCCTCCACATTGCCCACTTCGACGATTTTCCCGGCGTACATCACATTCACATAATCCGCCACCTTCGCGACGACGCCAAGGTCATGCGTGATGTAAATGACGGACAGGTGCATTTTCTGTTGAATCTGTTTGATGAGGTCGAGAATTTTGCTCTGGATTGTCACGTCCAGTGCGGTGGTGGGTTCGTCGCAGATAAGAATGTCTGGTTCGGCGGAGAGCGCAATGGCGATAACGACGCGCTGCCGCATACCGCCGGAAAGCTGGTGCGGATAGTTGCGGAAGCGCTTTTCAGCATCGGTGATACCCACCAGTTCCAGCAGCTGCAGGGCTTTCGTGCGCGCCTCGTCCTTCGGCATGTGCTTGTGCAGCAGCATGCCCTCCATAATCTGCTTGCCGATGGTCATCGTGGGGTCAAGGCTCGTCATCGGGTCTTGGAATACCATCGCGAGGCGCTGACCGTTGTATTCCGTGCGCAGCTGCTTTTTGCTCAATTTCAGCAAATCAACGGTTTTGTCCTGCCCGTGCCCGTCATCGTATGTATACAGGATTTCGCCGCTGTGGATGGTGGCGTTGCTGTCCAGCAAGCCGACGGCGGCTTTCATCGTTACGGATTTTCCCGAGCCGGATTCGCCCACGATGGCGACGGTTTCGCCCTTTTGCAAATTCAGATTGATGCCGCGGATGGCATGTACTACGCCGGCGTTCGTGCGGAAGGAAATATCCAGATTCTTGATTTGCAGAATGGTCTTTGCTGACATCTTGAATCCTCTCCTTTCACATGTCTTCCAGCTTGGGCGCGAGCGCCTCGCGCAGTCCGTCGCCGATGAAGTTGAAGCCCAGCATCAGCAGCGCCAGCACAATGCCGACGCCCACGAAGCTCAGAAACGCCTCGGTAAAGATGGCAGTCGGGATGGAGAACATCACCTGCGTGATAATCGGGCCGATGGTGTTGGGCAGAATCTCCTTGAAGATAATGTGTCCGTTGCCTGCACCCAGTGTGCGGCTGGCGAGAACATACTCCTGCTCCTTCATCTTCAGCATTTCTGCGCGGGCGATTTTGCTCATGCCAATCCACTCGGTCAGCAGCAGCGTTACAATCACCAGACCGATGCCTTTGGGCATAAAAATCGCCAGCACGGACACAATCACAAGCCGTGGGATGCTGTTGGCGATTTCGACGAAGCACTGCATGATGCTGTCCACACGTCCGCCGAAGTAACCGGATAACAGCCCGTAGCTCATGCCAATGAGCATATCAATGATGATGGTGACGAAGGCAATCATCAGCGATACGCGCGCGCCGTACCACGTCCGTGTCCAGAGGTCGCGGCCGAGGTCGTCCGTGCCGAAGAGAAACGTTTTATCGGCATAAATGTCGTCGTAAGGTTCGCCCGTCACCATCTCGTGGATGGCAGGTACACGCGGACTGATGCCGACGGCGGCCTTCTTGCGTCCCTTGGCATTGAGCGCCGTGACGATTTCGTCATACGCATATCCGCTGAAAAGCGGCGCGACGAACGCCAGAAAAATCATCAGCAGTACCAGAATCAGCCCAATCATGGCGCGCTTGTTGCGGACAAAGTGCGTTGCGACACCCTTCCAGTAGCCTTGGGAAGCATAGTTGGTGTCGGTCGCAATGTCTGCCTGCTCCAACTGCGCAAAGTCCCCGGCGACCGGGACGTATTCCGCTGCCTGCACCGGCGGGCAGGTTTCTAACTGTTTCATTCGTTTGCACCTCCCTTGGCCGATACGCGAATCCGGGGATCCAGCGCGCCGTAGAGAATGTCTACCACCAGCATGATGCCAATGTAGAGCGACGAATACAGAATCCCCAGCGCAAGCACATAGTTGTAGTCAACGCCCTCGCCGGCAATGGCATCCACCATCAGCTTGCCGATGCCGTTGATGCCGTAGATTTTCTCTACTAATCAGCAGCGTCAGCAGCGCCATGCCGATTCGCTTGAGCACGTATTTTGTCATAACAATCCGTCATCTCTTTTCAAATGTTTCCAGATGCAAGAGGCAGAGCGGTCTGCCTGAAGAGAACCGCTCTGCCTGAAGATTTCGATACGATTTTAGATTGGCTCAGCCTCTTCTAAAATCGCACACGACTGATTACTTGATGACGGCACTCTTATACACGCGGTTCAGCGCGACAGGATGGAAATCAATCTCCTCAACGCCATCAGTAATCAGGTTTGCATTTGCCTTGGTGAACAGCGGCGCAATGACAGCTTCCTGCATGACGAGGGTTTCCGCCTTGAACAGCGCCTCCCAGCCACTTTTTCATCCGGGTTTCACCCTTTCTATATTTTGAAATGCAGGAACGATGCACGAAACTTGCATTTCATGGACGAATCACATCATCGTTTCAAGAAAAAGTAAAGGGGCGATGAACGAAAAAACATGAAATGTGCAAAGTGGAGTGCACAGAGGAAAAATAAGAACAAGGGAAAAACAAAGGAATGTCCCAAATGGTGCGGAGAAAAGCAAACGCCGAAAAGTTCGAGAAGCCGTTTGAATACCATATACCTGAATCGGCAGTGAAAACACCTGGTATCACATGGTCTCTAAATGCTTGACTTTTCTTGCTGCCTATGTTATCTTCCTATTGTAGCGTTTGCTTTTTCTGCAGCCCCTTGCATCTCCGCAAAGGGACGGTTATGCCACACTCCCCACCACCGTTAGGAGGTATCACAATGGATGACATTCTGTTTACCTGTGCAGGAACGAGCGACCCCGTTCGCGGCAATCGCGACGGCGGCATTCTGCATATCATGCGCTATTATCACCCGAAGCGAGTATATCTCTTCCTCAGCCAGCAAATTGCCGACTTGGAAGCACAAGATCACCGCTTTGAAAAGACTTTCCAGCACATGCAGGAATACTGTGCGGCGCATGGTGTGGTTTATCAGCCTGAACTTATCATCCACAACAGCGGTTTGGATGACGTTTCAAAGATTGACCTCGTCGAAGAGCCGCTGCTGGAATATTTCACCTCTGCTGCCGTAGAGAATCCGAATTGCCGCATTCTGCTGAACCTGAGTTCTGGCACGCCCCAAATGAAAACGCTGATGCAGTTCCTTGCGGTTGATTCTCCTTACCATGTGTTAGGGGTTCAGGTTGATGGCCCGCAGAAAAAGAAAGGCGAAAAAGACCCGCCGCGCACGGACGATAGAATGTATAACGTCGACTATGAGTTGGAAACAAATTATGATGATGAGCCGGATTGTCTGCCGGAAGGCGAACGGCGCAACAGAACGTCTGAGCCGGAAATGTTTGCCATCAAACATCAGCGCCATCGCCATCAGCTGCTGAAGCTGCTGGAGCGGCAGGACTATGACGCCATGCTGGATATGTCGCAGAATTTACCCAGACAGCTGCGAACGCTGCTCCAGCATTTGAATGCAAGAAACAACTTGCAAAGCGAGGAAGCCTACAAGCTGTCAAAGGAGCTGACGGATTTAGGCTTTCCGCTGTATCCAGCGATGAAAAGTGATTCGCATTACCGCGATTTAAGCGAGTACTACCTGCTGCTGCGCAATCTGCAAAAACTGGGGCGGTATTCGGAATTTGTGCTGCGGCTGAATCCGTTTTTGACGGAGCTGCTATATACCCTGCTTATACAGACGGAATTTGCTGGATATCTGAAAAAGAATAACGGTCGAATTGATGTCGCGACGGATGTGCTGAACAGCAAGCAACCGGAACTGATGAAAAGGCTTCAGGCCGAAGCGCAGAGAACGCTGCTTGATTACAAAAATTTTAGCATCTTTCTTGGCATTTCTATGCTGCTTGTCACAGATACACTCTCCGACGCGCATCGGAATTTCCTTCGTGCCTGCAATGCGCTCAACACAGCGCAGCGCAACACAGCCGCGCATCAGCTTCATGCTGTGCTGGAAGAGGACATCAAGCACGATTGCTTCTTCGGCATCAAGCACTATGGTTCTGCTGAAATTGTGCAGAAATTAGGCGAACTGCTGGCACAGGCATACCCGGATGTGTGCGACAAGTCGCTTTTCAGAATTTACGACCGCTGCAACGACTACATCAAGGCGCATTTGCAGCTGGGCGCTGCGAACCTTTAATTTTTGTGCGCCAAATCGGCAGCTTTTTCAGAGGTTCGCACCGCTTTGGGGATTGTTTTGACCAGTTTTGGATGTTATTTTGTCGAACTTTCGCTTGACTTTTTCTGCTGTTTGTGCTATTCTTCCATTATCAGCACAGCTTCTTTTGTGGGGTTTTGCTGATGCAGCTTATCCCCGCGAGGGGACGGTTACCTTCTGCCCATTTGCTACCATCCTCTTCAAGGTGATGCAGCTTATCCCCGCGAGGGGACGGTTACGCCATCAGGCGGCTATTAGGAGTGGAGTTTTCGATGCAGCTTATCCCCGCGAGGGGACGGTTACGTGGATAAGTTGTGCATAATAAAAATACGAATGTGATGCAGCTTAGCCCCGCGAGGGGACGGTTACTACCCGTACAGTGCGTTCGCTTCGTACTTTCCCGATGCAGCTTATCCCCGCGAGGGGACGGTTACTTCTTCGTGGAGACCTGCGCGCCGTAAACGAAGGATGCAGCTTATCCCCGCGAGGGGACGGTTACGCATCGTAGTCGCTCAAAATGCCGTTGTCGATTGATGCAGCTTAGCCCCGCGAGGGGACGGTTACGTCCCGAAGCAGTCGTTTGCGATGCGCTTGTACGATGCAGCTTAGCCCCGCGAGGGGACGGTTACATGTAGACATCGTTGAGTAGAAGATAACCGCGGTTTTGATGCAGCTTAGCCCCGCGAGGGGACGGTTACTCGCGATAGCTTTCGAGGTGGTTGCGGATGCAGCGATGCAGCTTATCCCCGCGAGGGGACGGTTACTGGACAGAATAATCATAGGAATTTTCCACCATGATGCAGCTTATCCCCGCGAGGGGACTCCGTCCATGTGTTTTCTCCGGCAAATTTCCGTCATTTTATTGACAATTCGCACATTCTCTGCTATACTTCATGGTGAACTTTTCCTTCTTGTTAACGGAGGTGGTTTTTTGAACGAATTAACTTTACAGGCAACCTTCGCCGGTCTGCTGCATGACATCGGCAAACTTGTCTGGCGCGCTGGACTGGGGAAACGCACGCACGCGTTCGCGGGCGCGGAATACTTGAAAGCACATTTTGCTGATCCCAAAGCGCAGAATTTCCTCGCCTGTGTGCAGTATCATCACGAAAAGGAACTGCGTGCGGCTTCCTTGCCGGTGAATCATCCCGCCTATATCACCTGTGCAGCCGACTCGATTGCTGCCTCCATCGACCGCCGCGGCATCGAATCGGGCAATCAGGATTATGATGCTTCACAGCCGCTGCTGTCCATTTTCTCGCATCTTAATGGCGAACATCCCAAACAGTTTGTCGCTCCTATTCAGCCAAGCGGCAGCGTTCCGTTTCCCGTTTCCGCCGCATCCGCTGCGAAAAGCGACTATGAGCAGCTCTTCCGCCATTTTGAGCAGGGCTTATCGCACATCGGCTATGGCGCGGAATGGCTGAATGCGCTGCTTGCTTTGCTGGAAGAATGCACGTCCACCGTGCCTGCCAGTACCTATCGCGCGCAAAGCGAGGATGTTTCGCTGTATGACCATCTGAAAGTTACCGCTGCCGTCAGCGCCTGCATCAGCGAATATCTGCTGGCACAGGGGATTGACAATTGGCGGGACTATTTGCAGTCTCCCACCTCTGATTTCCGCAAAACCAACGTTTTTCTTTTGTACACCGCTGATATTTCCGGCATTCAGAAGTTCATTTACACCGTCGCCACCCGCGGCGCACAGCGCGCACTCCGCAGCCGTTCCTTCTTTCTGGAGCTGTTCATGGAGAATTACATCGACCTTGTGCTGGATGCGTGCGGTCTCAGCCGTGCGAATCTGCTTTACAGCGGCGGCGGTCATTGCTATCTGCTGCTGCCCAACACGGATGCCGTCAGAGCCACAGTGCGTGAAGTCAATCGAAAGACAAATGACTGGCTGATTGCGCAGTTCGGCATCCAGCTTTTCCTTGCCAACGGCTGGTGTCCGTGCAGTGCTGATGCGCTGTGCAATCGCCCCGCGGAAGAATCCCCCTACAAGGAGATTTTCGCCAAGGCTTCCGCTGTCCTCAGTCAGCATAAGCTGCAGCGTTATTCCGTTGCGCAAATCAAGCGCTTGAATCAGTTTGCCGATGCGCTTTCCGGGCGCGAATGCACCGTCTGCGGGCGCGTGGACAATTTGCAGGAGAATCGCTGCCCGTGGTGCCGTGCATTCGAGAACATTTCGCGGAAATTGCAGAATCCGCAGTATACCGCTTTTTGCATCACCCACGATTCATCCGCATACGACTTGACCCTGCCTGACCGCAATGGTCAGGATGTTTCCCTGCTTTTGCTGACGGAGGACGAAGCCGCCAAGCAAATTGCGCAAGACCGGCAGATGATTCGCTTGTACGGCAAAAATCGCACCATTCTCGGCGCGCAGATCTGCACACGGCTCGATTTGTGCGATTATTATGCCAGCAATCTGAACACATCGTTGGCGGCGCAGTCCGAGGGGATTCGCCGCCTTGCCATCTGCCGCATGGATGTGGACAATCTGGGCGAAGCGCTCGTTTCCGGCTTTGAGCAGAAGGACAAGCCGCTGCCGAAGAAACGGTATCATTTCGTCACACTCTCCCGAACGACCGCGTTTTCTCGGCAAATGTCGCTCTTCTTCAAGCGCTATATGAACCTTGTGCTAACGCAGAATGAACAAAAGCCGCTGCAAATTGCCGTCATTTATTCCGGCGGCGACGATGTGTTTCTGCTGGGCGCGTGGAATGACGTCATCACCGCGGCAACGCGGATTACGGATGCTTTCCATGCTTATACATCCGGCGCATTGACCATCAGCGCAGGCATTGGGATGTACGATGCGAAATATCCCATCCGCATGGCTGCCGAAGAAACGGCCGCCTTGGAGCAGCACGCCAAAAACGAGCCCGGCAAAAATGCGATTGCCTTGTTTGATCCGCAGGAACATCACACCTATTCGTGGCCTGTCTTTACCAGCGCCGTCTTGGGCGAAAAATATCAGGCGCTGAAAACCTTTTTCGATGGGCAGGATGAGCGCAGGATGGCTTTCCTGTACAACATCACGCATCTGCTTCGTCTCGCATCCACAGACAAGCTGAATCTGGCACGGTTAGCCTATCTGCTGGCACGCCTGAAGCCAAGCAGCTTTGATAAGGAAAAAAGCGCACAGTACGACGCATTCTCCAAGGCGGTGTACCGCTGGGCAGCCATTCCGCAAGAGCGCGACCAGCTCATCACTGCCATCTACCTATATGTCTACTTGAACAGAAAGGTGGAAGATTCAAATGGCTTACAACAATAACTACAATAGCTATAACAATCAGCGGCAGCCATCCAGAGGCGGCTTCACACCTGCGCCTGCCGCTCCGGTTGAACCCAAGGCAATCCCGGCAAACTATGTTGATCTTGCAGAAACGCTGATGAGCGCAAATTCAAAAAGCATCACAACATCCAAGCTGCGCAACTGGTTCAGCATTGCCAACGATATCTATAATGTAGAAAGCCGCAGCAGCGAAATCGGCCTGAAGCCGGAAAGCTGCACAAAACTGCTGAATTTGCGCGTGCGCATTGTCTACGATGCCGGCAAGGATTCCAAGATTAAGGATTTTGTCACCAGCGCGAATTTGCTTTCGTATATCAAAGGCATCGGCAGCAGCCGCGAGCAGATGATTCGTTTTGCGCAGTACATGGAAGCCTTGGTTGCTTATCATAAATACTTCGGTGGGAGGGAAGCATAACAATGTACGGAAAAATTATCATCCACTGCGTTTTGACCGTCAAAACAGGATTGCATATTGGGGATTCCTCTGCCTTTTCTGCCATTGGCGCAGTGGACAGCCCGGTTGTTCGCGACCCTTACACCAATCGGCCCATTATTCCCGGCAGCAGTTTGAAGGGAAAAATCCGCACGCTGCTTGTTCGCAGCAAATGCAAGGATATTGAACATATGCCCGACCACAAGGATGACGACTCCGCCATTCTGCGGCTTTTCGGTTCCGCTGCGCCTGTCAAACGTTCCCGGCTTCAGTTTGCTGACTGCTTTGTATCCAATGCCAGCGATTTTGCAAGCATTGGTTTGACGGAAGTAAAGGCGGAAAACACCATTAACCGTCAAACCAGCCAAGCTAATCCGCGGCAAATTGAACGCGTTACAGCAGGCGTTCAGTTTGGCTGCACCATTGTGTACGATATTGAAAATTCCAGTGAGCTGACCCCCGATTTGCAGCTGCTGGCGCTTGGCATGAAGCTTCTTCAGATGGACTATCTGGGCGGTCATGGTTCGCGCGGCAGCGGGCGGGTCGGCTTTTCCGATTTTTCTTTCCAGCATTTTCAGGATGAAACCTCCGACCAAACGTTGATGGACATTTTCAAGGAGGCCGAGAACTATGAATTATTCCCTAATTCGTCTGCGATTTGATGGCCTTGCTCACTTCGGCACTTCCGATTCTGCGCTTTCCTTATTCACATCAGAAGATCATTTCTATGCCGATACGCTCTTTTCCGCACTTTGCCACACTGCATTGTCTCTCCACGGCATTGATGGACTCCATTCGCTCCTTCAGCAGGCTGCGGATGGTTCATTGCTGCTCAGTGACAGTATGCCGTGGCATCGTACCGCGCACGGTGTTGATTACTACCTGCCCAAGCCTTGCAGGACTTTTTCTCGTCTCCCGCAAAAACAGGACATGCCGCAGGGCAGCCGCAAAGCAATGAAAAAGCTTGCATGGATTCCCGTTCACAGCTTTTCTGATTTCTGGCGTTCTATTGCCGGAGAAGCCTCTTATCAGCCGCAGCCGGATGCTTTCGGGACACTTGCAGGCAGAACGCAGGCCGCCGTGTCCGACGAAACGGATGCCGTTCCCTATCAGGTGGGCGCATATCGCTTCTTTCCCGACTGTGGTTTGTATGTCTTGGTTGGATGCGGCGAGCGGCATCAGCTGGATTATTGCGCCGAATTGTTTACGGTGCTTGGTTTGTCCGGCATTGGCGGAAAAACCAGCGTCGGCTACGGGCGTTTTACCGTCGAAGAGCAGATTCGTTTGGACGATTCTGATGATTCCCAGCTGGTATCCCTCCAACATGCGCTGGCGGACGCATCTGCGCCCTATCAATTGCTGCTGACAACCAGTTTGCCGCACGATGATGAGCTGGAACAAACCATGCAGCACGCGCAGTATCGGCTGATTCGCCGGAGTGGTTTCATCCAATCAAACACATTTAATGCAGAGCCATTCAAAAAGCAAACGCAGTATTACCTTGCCGCCGGCGCAACTTGTACGCAGCGTTATCACGGGGATTTGTACACCGTTGCCGAATCGGGCAAGCACCCCGTTTACCGCTATTCCAAGCCGATGTTTCTGGGGGTGAAGGCATGATTGAATCAGGAACGCTCCAATGCTTTGACTTGACGCTGACAACGCAAGGGCTGCTCCACATTGGGGACGGCAAAGTCATCCCGAAAAAATTTTACATGCTGAACGGCAATACCATCTCCTACATTGATGAAGAACGGCTGTTTGCCCTCCTCCTCCGTCGAAATCAGCTGGAGCGTTTTGAAGCCTATTGCCTTGGTGCGGACACAGATTTAGGACGCTTCTTCAAGAGCATTGCACTTTCTCCCGCTGAGCAGCATGCGCTTGTGCGCTGCACCTTCCGCAGTGCCGATGCACTTGATGAAAACCACTCGTGCAAGGAAATTCGTCCGTTTATCCGCAACACGGCCAATCAGGTTTACGTTCCCGGCAGCAGTATCAAAGGCGCGCTGCGCACAGCCCTGCTTTTTTCCATGATTCAGCAGGATGGCAGCCAAAAAGCGCCCCTTGATTGGCAAAAGCCAAGGGGCGCTTTTGAAGCACGTTATCTCCATCAATTGTATCCGCAGATTGAGCGCGATACACCGCAGAAAGACATTCTACGCGGACTTTCTGTTTCCGACAGTCAAGTCATCGCAGACAGTGCCATGTGTTTAAGCTGCAAGTGCGATGCCAGCGTCAGCGGCGCTGTCCGCAAACTGCCCCTCTGCCGTGAGTGCATTGCGCCGGGGCAGCTGATTCATACTACGCTGACGTTGGACCAGTCCATCCTGCGCGGCAGAATTACCAAGGAATCCTTGCTGCGTGCCATCCAAACCTTTGCCGCATACCATCAAAAAACGTACGCTGAACATTTTACCGTGCCTGACCATGCGCATTATCAGCTTGCAGCGTCAACACTCTTTCTTGGCGGCGGCGCCGGCTTTTTCAGCAAAACGCTGTCGTACCCCTATGAGGGAAAGCAGCTTGCTTTGCAGCATGTTTCTGCGTTCATGTGCAAGTCTTTCCGTGCGCATCATCATGAAAAAGACCCTGCACTGGGCATCTCCCCGCATACTATGAAATATGGACTGTATCATCAGGAGTTATTCCCGTTCGGTCCATGCAAGGTGGATATTCTATGATAAAACAATACCGAATCAGCTTGGAAAGCAAGCAAGCTGGGCTCAATGCGTCGATTGCCTATCCGCTTTACGCATGGCTGTTGTCACAAGTGCCGACTGAAGTTGGTACGGCGCTTCACGAGCAAGCCACCCGTCCAATCAATCAGTATATTCTTTGGAATGGTGCTGCCAATCGCGGCGAATGGGTGGTTAACCTCATGACCGACGAGATGGTCGAAATATTTTCGCCTGTCTTGAATGCACTTTCCGTAATTGCCTTGCGAAGTGGCACATTGCTTGCTACCGCAGGAAGCACCGTGGAAGTCCCGAATTTCCAGCATCTGTTAAAGTGCGGCGAATCGCTGTCAAACGTTCAGCTTTTTCCAATCCACTTTCTAACGCCCACAACGTTCAAGCAGGATAAGCGTTATGTGATTTTCCCGCAGGAATCGTTGATTTTACAGTCCCTGATCTCCCGTTGGAATGTCAGTTTTCCTGAAGCTCCGATGGATGACGAAGATGCTTTTCAGGCACTTCTGCGCGGCATTCACATTGTGGATTACAATTTGCACACCACACGCTATCCAATGAAGCAAGTGCGGCTTCCTGCATTTCAGGGGCGGATTAGCATCGAAACGCGCCTGCCTGCGCCCATGATGGCGCTGTGGACAACGCTGTACAGCTTTGCCCCTTATGCCGGGATTGGTGTCAAGACGACGCTGGGGATGGGCGGCGTGTCAATGATGAAGGCATCCAATCTGCCTGTGTGACCCCTCTATTTAATGATATATTTCGGATGCCCACACATGAACGACGGGTGTTCCCCGATGGAAAGCCCCTGTGATTAACCCAGCCACCTCCTATGCGAGTAGAAGAATCGCATGGGAGGATTTTTGGTGTGCCCCCGCATAATACTATTTCCAGATTCACCTGCGCCATCTGCTCGCGCCTTTTCCGCTCTGTCGTTCGGTCGTTCCACTTAGCGTATATTGATTTTTCTTTGGTGATTTTTGAGACGCTGCGCCAAATGGAAAGCAATCCGCAAATCAAGGCGCGTCTTTCGCAGATTCAGTATTTGGTTGTAGATGAGTATCAGGATATCAACAATCTTCAGGAAAAGCTGATTCTTCGGATTGCGGAGGCAGGTGCGAATATTTGCGTCGTGGGCGACGATGACCAGACAATCTACCAGTTTCGAGGCAGCAACGCGGACAACATGATTACCTTCGCACAGCGATATGCCCATGTGCATCAGGTGCATTTGGAGCAGAATTTCCGCTGCGCACCGGGCATTGTGGATGTGGCGGATTGCGTGATTGCCAACAATGCGTATCGCCTGCCGAAGAAGATGATTTCCGGTGCGGTCGCGCTGCAGGCAGACATCGAAGCAAATCGGTATGATGACAAAGAAGCGGAATTTGCCGCAATCGCTGAACGCATCGAAGAACTGCATAGGGCGGGCGTGCCGTACCGCGAAATTGCAATCCTCGTCAGAAAGGGAAAGTTGGTTGCACAGATTTCTCCTGCGCTGAATCGTGCGGGAATCCCATATGAAGCCGATAGTGTGGAAAATTTCTTCACTGGCGACTATTTTCAGCGTTTTGTGGATACCCTGCGGCTTTTTAACGATGGCGATAGGGCAAAACTCAATGAATGCTGGAAGGATTTTGCTGATGCGTCCGCAATCAAAACGGGGGTTAAGTTCCTGCGAGGAATACGGGGTGGTTTTCAGCCATTTAGCAGGATTCTGTGTGAATTTTGCGAGAAAATCAACTTCTTGGATGATGCGGCGGAAGACCTTGATGCGCGCAGAATGAGTTTGGATGGAATCAAAAGAATTTTAGACGACTTTGATGAAATCTATGGCGATTATCAGCTGTCAGCGCGCGTCGATATGCTGCTGAAATTTCTTGCGAAACGAGCGGCACAGGAATATCGGTACATCAGCTTTCAAGAGAAGTCCCCCGACAATGATGCCGTGCAAATCATGACGGTTCACAAGGCAAAAGGGCTGGAATTTCACACGGTTTTTCTGCCTGAACTTACGAAAAATGAGTTTCCCGCGCGTACGCTGGGCGGGAAGCAATACTATCATGTGCTGGGCGGCACATTTGCGGAAAACAAAGACAAATATCAAAGTACGCTTGATGATGAGCGGAAACTCTTCTATGTTGCTGTCACCCGCGCAAAACAAAACCTGTACATGTCCTATGTATCGGCAACGCAGCCGGTGTCATGCTTCGTACAGGAAGCGGCACAGTCACCGTATTTGCAGATAAACGACCGCGATTTGATCTGCAATCCGAAAGCCTCCGCTGATTTCGACAAGGCAGAACTCGCCCAGTATGCACGCAGCCAGCTGCAAGATTACTACACGGAAGCGTGCCGCATTCTTCCGGAGGCAGATGCGGACTTAAAGCGCATCGAAGGACTATCGCCCGACGAGATGATTGCGGAAGCAGAAAGAAACAGCTTGCTGTAACCTGCGCTTTCATATTTTCATTCATACAGGAGGTGAACATATGCCGCAAGACTTGCCAACCCTTGCACTTTCCATCCTGAACGTCAGCCGAAACACGCTGTCCATCCACCTGCGGTTCATGAATCTTGCCATCAGTCGTCTGCGCTGGCTGTCCATCCCGGATGCTGTGCGGGAAATGCCGACGCTGCAGCCGCTGTGGAATTTGGCGTGCGACATGGAGGTGGAGGGGGCATCAACGACTTGAATCTGCCGATGCTCACGAACGCACAGGCGGCAGGGCAGGTGCAAGTCCTCCGCAGATTGCGCCGAGGGTCAACAACCTGCTGACGGCGGAGAAGCTCTATACGTATCTGCGGATGAATCAGCCGAGCGCAACGGAATTTGCCCGCCTGAAGCGCCTGTTTTCGCCGGATAATCACGCACTTTGGTATGCACCGACTGCGCGCGTTGCTATGGCGGAGGAGCAAGCAGCGGGGGATAACGGTGGCGGTACATCAGGTACATCACAGCGCGATCGGCCGGACGACGATCGGCCGAACGACGGTCAGCAGGAGGATGCCAGCACGGCGCAGGCACAAGCGGCGCTATCCGCCCTCTTGCAGGACTGGCAGCACATTGCCGAGCAGATGCAGACCGACTTGGAGACATTCAACAAGCAGCGCGGCGACGAGGCAGGCGGCATGATGCAGAATCTCCGCGCCGTCAACCGGGAAAAGTACGACTACACGGCGTTCCTGAAGAAATTCGCCGTGATGGGCGAGGCCATGCGCATCAATGACGATGAGTTCGACTATGTGTTTTACAGCTACGGGATGCAGCTTTTCCCCGAAAAGCGGATGCCGCTCATTGAGCCGCCGGAATACAAGGACGTGAAGCGCATCCGCGAGTTCGTCATCGCGATTGACACGTCCGGGTCGGTGATGGGCGAACAGATGCAGGCGTTTTTGCAGAAGACGTACAACATCCTGCAAAGCACGGAGAGCTTTTTCAGCCACATCAACGTCCACATCATCCAGTGCGACGAGGACATTCAAGAGGACATCAAAATCACCTCGCGGGAGGAGTTTGACCACTATCTGCAAACGATGGCCATCAAGGGGCTTGGCGGAACGGACTTCCGCCCGGTATTCCAGCGGGTGGATGAGATGATTCGGGACGGGGAGTTTGCCAACCTGAAGGGGCTGATTTACTTCACGGATGGCTACGGCTTATTCCCGGAGCGGATGCCCGCCTATAAGACCGCGTTTGTGTTTGTGGAGGATGGCTGCGAGATTCCCGAAGTGCTGGTGTGGGCGATGAAGCTGGTGCTGACGAGGGAAGAGGTGGAGGAGATGGCTGAAAGCACCAATAAATGACGCGGAGGGAAAGCAGATGGATACAGCCTTATCCGTTGCCGCGCTTGTAGTATCCTTGTTTTCGGCGGGGTTCACGCTGTATACGTTCATCTGGACGAAAGTCCGAGACCGGAAACAGGCGACACTGGAAGCATACAATCGGCTGCAAGAGCAGGTGCTGGATCATTTGAACGTGTACATGTCCAAGCAAATTGCGGAGATTGCGAAGAACACACGTTCCGAAGAGTACAAGCAGATAAGCGCCTATGTTGCGCGAATCGAGCATTTCTGCGTCGGTGTAAACCAGAAGATTTATGATCGAAACGTGGTTTACGAACTGGCGCAGGGCTACTTGGACGGCACGATAAAGAGCCGAATTGAGCCGATGATTGAGAAGAAGAGCCGTTTTGGACACGATTATTACGCCAACATTCATCAGTTTTACGATTGGATGGAGAAGGCACGAAAAGAAAAGGAGCGTAAAGAAAATGAGCGACTTTCAGATTGAAAATGGTGAGCTGGTGGAGTATACGGGGAAGGGTGGGGATGTGGTGATTCCGGATTCGGTTACATCCATCGGGGATAGGGCGTTCTATGATTGCCACAGACTGACGAGTATAAGCATTCCGGACAGCGTTACGTCCATCGGGAAAGAGGTGTTCAGTAACTGCAGCAGCCCGACGAGCATAAGCATTCCGGACAGCGTCACGTCCATCGGGGAAGAGGCGTTCAGTGGCTGCAGCAGACTGACGAGCATAAGCGTTCCTGATGCCGTTACTTCCATCGAAGCACCAGCATTCACGGAATGTGAAAATCTGCAAGACTTCACCTGCCCTTCTTCTTTCGCGAAGCAGCTGCAAACCATACTGCCGCAAACGAAAACGCTCATCATCCTTCACATCCCCGATATTTCCGACATCAGCGCCAAATTCCGCCCCGGCGCAGCAGTCGGTTTTGCGGAAGACAACCGCGATTGCACCGACGAAAACGGCAAAGCATATGTGAAATACATCAAAGCCAACGCCGCCAAGCTGGCTGGTTTGGCAATTGAACATCCCGCGTTGTTCTACCTGATGCTTCGCGAAAAGCTGATTTTCGCCAAGGATTTGGACGCATTCACAAAAGCCGTGCAGGACAGCGGAAATACGGAGCTGGTTGCGGCAATACTGGACTACGCCAACAGCGGCGTTTCCGAAAAGGACAAGGCAAAAGTTCAGCAGAAGAAGGAAACGTTCGACACGAATGTGACGAATTTCCTGTTTGATGCGGAACAAATTGAGCAAATCAGCGGGAAAACGTTCGCTGTCACAGGCAGGCTCAAGACGTTCGCCAACCGCAACGAGCTGCAAGCCTGCTTGGAAGCGTGCGGTGCAACGCTGACGGAGAGGCTTTCGCGCGACGTGAATTACCTCATCACGAACACGCCGGATTCGGGCACGGCGAAGAATCGGGAGGCCGAATCGCTGGGAATTTCGCGCATCACCGAGGCGCAATTCAACGAAATGGTTGGCAGAAAAGTGTAAAAGATGCCCTCCGCCGGTTACTCACAACCGCGGAGGGCATTTCTATATCCTCATTTCGTCCTCTAAAAAGTGCGAATTTGATATTTTGATACACAAAAGTTGGAAACTTGTTGAGGAGATTAGCACCTTCACCTCTTGAACCCCATGAAAAGCATTCGACGAGCCGCAAACCCTTGCACCACAAGGCTTTGCGGCACTTTCACAAGTGCCTAATAACCCCGAAATAACCCCGAACTCATGAACGGAACGATTTTAGCCCCTGTGCTGTGTATGCGGTTCAATGTCAAGGCGACAATAAGCACAGGAGGTTTGCTTGATGAAAATGATGATGACGAACGAACTGCCTGCCGAAATCATGGAGAACGGCATTCACTACACCCTTGTGGGCGACTACTACTTTCCTACTTGTATGCTGGCGGACAGGTCGCCCAATGGCAAGTGGGCATCCCTGTATGAGCGCTATTTGCAGGAGAAGCATCCACACGAGTATGTCAGGCTGATTTGGGCGGATGAACTGGCGGCGCTGCTGGAATCCGTGCAGAAGGAGTGCGAAGAGCGGGTGGAGGTGCTTGTTCGGGAGATGGCGGAGGTGGAAGGCGTGGATGAGGAGATGAAGGAAAATGAGCAGATGGAGTGGGTGCGGAGGATGGAGATGATTTGCGGAAGGGCGGAGGAGATTGTGCGAGGGGAATTGATGGGATAATAGAAGAAGAAAGGAACGGCAGCAGGGACGTGGGAGTTCCTGCTGCCGTTTGGGGTGGATTATAATTGCTGTTGTGGAAAAACGTATATATTCGGCACTCACTCATTGGAGAAACGGACAGCCGATGCAGAAGAAATATTGAAAAAACGGATGAAATATGATACAATCATCATGGAAAACGGGGCAAGGAGGATTTCGGATGCTTGCAAGAAAGATTGAAAAGCAATTTCGGTGCTTCCATGAAGCGGACGACAGCTTTGACCAGATTTTCGAGACTTATTCGCCTTCGACCGTAAGGAAGGTGCTGTGATATGGCGGTGCAGAAGAAAAAGGAGCTTGCCCTGCGCAGTTCTGCTGCAGAATATCTGACCTTTGTCGCCGCCACCGGCGAGAGCGACGTCAGCTTCGAGATGCGCTACGAGGATGAAAATATCTGGTTGACGCAGAAGATGATGGCAACATCGTATGACGTGTCCGTAGCAGCAATCAATCAGCACTTGAAGAAAGTCTTCGAGGATGGTGAGCTGCGCGAGGAATCAGTTATTAAGAAATACTTAATAACTGCCGCGGATGGAAAAAGATACAACACCAAGCACTATAACTTGCAAGCCATCATTGCCGTCGGCTTCAAGGCCAATAATCAGCGTGCCGTGCAGTTCCGCAAATGGGCGGGTCAAATCGTGAAAGACCATACCATTCAGGGCTGGACAATGGACGTGGAGCGCCTGAAAAAGGGGCATATGTTCACGGACGAATACTTCGAGCGCCAGCTTGAGCAGATTCGGGAAATACGGCTGAGTGAGCGAAAATTCTATCAGAAGGTCACAGACTTGTACGCAACGGCGTTTGATTACGATAAGGACACCAGGACGACACGCCTGTTCTTTCAGACAGTGCGATGCACTTTGCCATCCACAGGCACACGGCTGCGGAGCTCATCGTGGAGCGCGCGGATGCCAGCAAGGAGCATATGGGGCTGACTACATGGGAGAATGCGCCGAATGGCAAGATTTTGAAAACGGACGTGACGGTAGCCAAAAACTATTTGAGCGAACAGGAAATGCACTATCTGGAGCGCATCGTCTCTCTTTATCTGGATTATGCGGAATTGCAGGCGGAGCGCAAGATTCCCATGAGCATGGAGGACTGGGCGAAGCGTCTGGACGGCTTTTTGGACTTTAACGGAAACGAGCTGCTGACAGGGCCCGGCAAGATCAGTGCGGAGCAGGCTAAGCTCCATGCGGAGACGGAATATGAAAAGTATCGGATTATCCAGGATCGCCTGTACGAAAGCGATTTTGACCGTTTCCTTATGCTGGAACAGGAAGTGAATCACAAACCATGAAAATTTTTTACTGAAACTTGATTGTGCAAACATATTAAGGCAATCCCGCACAAAGAAAGAACAGCCAAAAGGTCGGAAAAGAGGTATAATAAAGAGGTGAAGAAGCAATTGACGATGAACCTGATCAGCGACGAGCTGGGGCAGGCCTCAACGAAGAAGAAAGAGTTTCTGGGAATCATGGAGAAACTGATTCCGTGGTCGCAATGGGTTGGGATTGTGCAGCCGCACTATTACAAAGGAGAGCGCGGCAATAAGCCCTACGACT